>Ga0209347_1000109_pt1 | contig 238070 bp, 207 predicted proteins | sample AutmiccommuBRH23_FD_187382 | JGI IMG/M metagenome (GOLD analysis project Ga0209347, IMG submission 187382) | Deep subsurface microbial communities from Mt. Terri, Switzerland - Autotrophic microbial communities BRH/23 (SPAdes) (version 2) | ecosystem: Environmental > Aquatic > Deep subsurface... | reverse complement strand
GCCTAACCCTTGCAACGCACAGAATTTGGTGATCGCTGCCGTCAGCGTCGTCTTGCCGTGGTCGATGTGTCCCATCGTCCCTACATTCATGTGCGGCTTCGAGCGATCATATTTTTGCTTCGCCATAAATGCTCTCCTTATGGATTCTCTAAATCAATTGATCAAATTATGACTATCGATTAACAATGGTGCGCATCACGCTCTCAGAAACCTGTGCGTAATGATCAAATTCCATCGTGAAATTACCACGTCCCTGCGTACCAGAACGCAGATCGGTTGCGTACCCAAACATCTCTGCCATAGGAACCATTGCTTTCACTGCCTGGGCATTTCCAGGGCGCATTTCCATACCCTGGATTTCTCCGCGGCGCGCATTGATCTGGCCCATTACATCACCGAGATAATCTTCCGGCACAGTGACTTCCACTTTCATGATCGGTTCCAGCAATACCGGACCGCATTTTTGCATGCCTTCGCGAAAAGCCATTGATCCAGCCATTTTGAAGGCCATCTCATTGGAGTCGACCTCGTGGTAAGAACCATCATACAGGCGGACATTCACATCAACCACTGGATATCCCGCCAGTACACCTGCATCAGAAGCTTCGCGAATACCTTTTTCAATAGCGGGGATGTATTCTTTCGGGATCACACCACCCACAATATCATTTTTGAAGACAATCCCACTACCAGCCTCGCCCGGCTGGATATCCAGGACGACGTGCCCATACTGGCCACGCCCACCGGTTTGTTTGACATACCGAAGTTCTGCTTTTTCATTGCGGCGGGTGATCGACTCTCGGTATGCCACCTGGGGGCGCCCTACACGAGCCTGAACCCGAAATTCGCGCAACATTCGATCTACGAGGACTTCCAGGTGTAGCTCACCCATTCCAGCGATAATCGTTTGACCGGTTTCTTCATCTGTACGCACGCGGAAGGTAGGATCCTCTTCAGCAAGCTTGTGAAGAGCCTCACCCATTTTGTCTTGATCGGCGGTTGTCTTCGGCTCAATCGAGACAGAGATAACTGGCTCGGGGAAAGTAATCGTTTCCAATACGATTGGGCTGGACTGATCACAGAGCGTATCCCCGGTGAATGACTGCTTCATACCTAATACTGCGCCAATATCACCAGCATACACCTCGTTGATATCTTCCCGGCGATCAGCATACATACGCAGCAAGCGGCCAATACGCTCCCGAGAATCTTTCGATGAATTGTAGACGGTAGAACCCTGGGTTAATTTTCCAGAATACACACGTATATAAGCCAGGCGACCTACATACGGATCTGTCACGATTTTGAAGACCAGTGCGCTTAGCGGCTCATCATCGTTGGGAGCACGCTGGAGCTCCTCGCCTGTTTTGGGGTGCGTACCATCTACCGGAGGGACATCCACCGGAGAAGGCAAATAATCAACCACTGCATCCAGAACCGGTTGAACACCTTTATTACGCAGCGAACTACCGCAATAAATCGGAATAGCACGCATGGTAATCACCGCTCGCCGTAGCGCGGCTTTAAGTTCAGCAACCGAAATTTCTTCCCCTTCCAAATACTTCAGGGTCAGCTCATCATCGGTTTCAGCGATCTGCTCAACCATTCGAGCACGCATCTCGGCAACTTCGGCGCGTAAATCCTGGGGAACATCCACCTCGCGCGCCTCGCGCGCCTGGTCATCATCCCAGAGGAAAGCGCGCTCCAATAACAAATCCACAACCCCTTTGAAGGACGACTCACTGCCAATCGGCAGCTGCATCGGAATTGGATTGGCGCCTAAACGCTGCTGGATTGACTCGATTGTTCGCTCGTAAGATGCCCCTATTCGGTCCATCTTATTCACGAAACAAATGCGCGGCACCCGATAACGGTCAGCTTGTCGCCATACGGTCTCACTCTGCGGCTCAACACCTTGCACAGCGTCAAATACCACCAATCCGCCATCCAGGACGCGCAAAGAGCGCTGTACCTCAGCAGTGAAGTCAATATGTCCAGGCGTATCAATCACGTTAATTTGATAGCCCTTCCATTCTGCCGAGACTGCCGCAGAAACAATCGTGATCCCGCGCTCACGCTCCTGCTCCATCCAGTCAGTCACGGTTGTACCATCGTCAACTGAACCAATGCGGTAGGTCTTACCCGTATGGAATAGGATACGTTCAGTCGTCGTGGTCTTGCCCGCATCGATGTGAGCAATGATCCCAATATTTCGGTAGCGTTCTAGCGCGTGAGGACGAGGCATTTACAAAACCTGATGATTACTTAAGACTACTAGTCGCAACCTATCCCCAATTACGCTCGGTAATGAGAGAAGGCGCGGTTAGCTTCCGCCATTTTATGGGTCTCTTCGCGTTTGCGAATTGAGGTACCCGTATTATTCGCAGCATCCAATAGCTCCCCAGCCAGCTTCTCAGAGAAACTTTTCCCCGAGCGCGAGCGGGCAGCTTGCAGAATCCAACGCGTGGCCAGAGCAAAACGCCGGTAGGGTGGAACTTCCATTGGAATCTGGTAAGTAGCACCACCAACACGGCGAGGTTTGACTTCGACCACGGGGGAAACATTCTTCAGCGCCTGCTCAAAGACATCCAGAGCGCTTCGACTTCCCTTGGACTCGATCATATCAAAGGCCCCATACACCAGCGAGGTGGCGGTGCTGCGCTTGCCATTGCGCATGACCCGATTGATAAAGGACTGCAACTGCACGCTGTTGTAGCGTGGGTCCGGGAGGACCTGATGTTTTTCCGGTTTATTCCGTCGAGACATTTAAACAACTCCTATTTAGCGCTAAGAATCGCCAGCTAGCAGGTACAAGCTGACGATCCCAGAGAGCTGATCAGTCTATTTAGGCCGCTTCGAGCCGTACTTTGAACGTCCCTGGCGGCGGTTGTTAACACCACCGGTATCCAGAGTACCGCGCACAATATGGTAACGGACGCCTGGTAAATCTTTCACACGACCGCCGCGCACCAGAACAACCGAGTGCTCCTGCAGAGTATGCCCTTCACCAGGAATATAAGCTGTTACTTCAATCCCATTGGACAGGCGCACACGGGCGATCTTACGCAACGCCGAATTTGGTTTTTTGGGTGTCATGGTACGCACATTGGTACATACCCCGCGTTTCTGCGGCGCGCCCTTCTCCTGGCGATTGCGATGCTGCTTCATTGAATTCAACGTAAACAGCAGTGCAGGAGCTTTACTCTTTACATTCTTCGATTTGCGGCCTTTTCGGACCAATTGATTGATGGTTGGCACCTTCGCCTCCAAAAAAAGAACTAATGCTCGCTAATTTTTTCCATTAAGTGAGGCCATCCAACTTACTCGATGGCCTCACCAGTAGTGATCACCGGATTGAAGTTGGCGGGGGTTCTGCCGCCTCTATATTAGTGTAACGAAAAGCGATTCTACCATGCGCACATAGGTGAGTCAAGGACCTTACGCGCACGATTTCCGAATCTATAGGTCTTCTCCCAATCCAAGCAGACCGGTGGATGGGCGCGGCGGGCGAGCACGTTCCTCATCTTTACCAAAACGGATGAGCTCACCAGTATCGGTAACAGCTTCGACAGCCAGACCCAAACTCTGCAATTCTTTCACCAACACGCGGAAGGATGCAGGGATACTCGGCTCTTCGATAGCCTCGCCTTTTACTATTGCTTCGTAGGTCTTTACCCGTCCTTGCACATCATCCGATTTGACCGTCAGCATTTCCTGCAAAGTGTAGGCAGCACCATAAGCCTCTAACGCCCAGACTTCCATTTCGCCAAAGCGCTGGCCACCGAATTGGGCTTTACCACCCAGTGGCTGCTGTGAGACCAGGCTGTATGGGCCGGTTGAACGGGCATGTACCTTATCCTCAACCAGGTGGTGCAGTTTAAGCATGGTCATGACACCCACAGTAACTGGCTGATCATAGGGTTGGCCTGTTTTGCCGTCGCGCAGCATTTGTTTACCCAGCGTTGGAACTGGATCTCCAGTGTCCAGGGTTATCTGAGCTGCACGGGTACGAATCTCATCTTCATTTAGCCCCTGGATGTCCACACCCTTGCGTTTTGTCCACAGCTCCAAACACGCTTTAATTGCTTGCTCTGCGCGTTTATCACGCTCTACACCAACTTTGCTGAACAATTCCGTACTGATAATATCATCAGGTTCGTAGCCTTGTTCACTCAGCCATTCTTTAACCACTGAGTGGCGAGTGTAATTGGGATCGGAGATTAGCTTGTAGATATCGTACCCTCGATCACCCAGCCACACTTCCAGATACATGCGGCGTACCTCATCATCATCCTGGATTGTCTCCGGGTCAAAGCCCTGTTCAGTCAGCCAGTCCCAGGCCTTCTCAGCGGTTTCCAGCCAGGCCTGATCAACCATCCAGGAACGCGCCAACTCGGCTTCAATCTCTTCTTCGGTTGCGCCATCAAATACCGGCGAGACCGCGCGGAATCCAAGCTGACGCGCAGCCCAGCCCAGGTGAGTTTCCAGCACCTGACCAATATTCATACGACCAGGCACACCCAGTGGATTGAGAATAATATCGATGGGCGAACCATCTTCCAAAAATGGCATATCCTCGACAGGCACCACGCGTGATACGACACCTTTGTTTCCGTGCCGTCCTGCCATCTTATCGCCGGCTGTTATCTTCCGGCGCTGGGCAACAGATACCCGCACCATCATATCCACACCAGCCGATAAATCAGCATTGTCCTCGCGTGTGAAAACCTTAACATCCACCACCTTACCACGCTCGCCATGCGGCATACGCAAGGAGGTATCTTTCACATCGCGCGATTTTTCACCGAAAATCGCCCGTAGCAGGCGTTCTTCAGGAGTTAATTCCTTCTCACCTTTTGGAGATATCTTACCCACCAGGATATCATTGGGTGTTACTTCCGCCCCGATGCGAATGATCCCGCGATCATCCAGATCCTTGATCGCCTCTTCACCCACGTTGGGAATATCACGAGTGATCTCTTCGGGGCCAAGGCGCGTATCGCGCGACTCGACTTCATACTTTTCGATATGGACCGAGGTAAAGCGATCATCTTGAACCAGTCGCTCTGAAATCAGGATAGCATCTTCAAAGTTTCCGCCCTCCCAGGATAAGAACCCCACCAGCACATTCTGGCCTAACGCCAGCTGTCCATTGCTCGTGGAAGACGAGTCAGCGATGACATCACCCCGCTTGACACGCTGGCCCTTAACCACAGCAGGGCGCTGGTCTATACAGGTGCTCTGATTGGAACGCTGGTATTTACGCAGCGAATACACACGATCTTTGCCCTCGTTATTGCGGACAGCAATTTTACTCCCCGTAACCGAAGTCACTTCACCGTCGTCTTCAGCGATGATTACCTGACCGGAATCCATGGCGGCGTGATATTCCATACCGGTAGAAACCTGCGGCACATCTGGTGTCAGCAGTGGCACAGCCTGGGCCTGCATGTTCGAGCCCATCAACGCCCGGTTTGCATCATCATGCTCCAGGAAAGGGATCAACGCCGCGCTGATTCCCACAATCTGGTGCGGAGCCACATCCATGTAATCCAGACTGGTGTTGGCCGAGAAAATGAACGACGAATAGTGGCGTGAAGAAACACGCCGGCGGATAAATTCGCTGTATTCGCTCAGAGGTGTATTGGCCTGGGCAATCACAAAGCGATCCTCTACATCTGCTGATAGGTATTCCATCTCGGTAGTCACGAAGGGAACCACCAATACCTCAGGCGGGTTTATCGCCTGGATTAACTTGAGTGACTCTGCTGTAACCCGCTCACCTTCTTTGACGACCACCTCGCCAGTTTTCGCATCGACGACATTCTCGCGCAGCATGCGATCGAGCAAACGTGGATCACTTGGCAGCAGGGTCTTACGAACCCGGCGGTAGGGTGTTTCGATAAAGCCATACTCGTTAACACGGGCAAAGGAAGCCAGACGGCCAATCAAACCGATGTTCGGGCCTTCAGGGGTTTCGATAGGACAGATGCGCCCATAATGCGAATAATGCACATCGCGCACATCAAAGCCGGCACGCTCACGCCGCAGACCACCCGGCCCAAGCGCCGATAAGGTACGTTTGTGACGCAGTTCTGCCAGTGGGTTGGTTTGATCCATGAACTGGGAAAGTTGGCTGGAGCCAAAGAACTCACGCAAGGCAGCCACAACGGGTCGAATATTGATCAATGTTACCGGAGATAACTGATCCTGGTCACGGATGGACATACGTTCTTTAATGACCCGCTCCATACGTCGTAGACCAATACGCAGTTTATTCTGGATCAATTCGCCAACAGTTTTCGCGCGACGATTGCCTAAATGGTCAATGTCGTCAGCCAAAACCGATCCATTGTTGATCATGATCATGCGCCGGACTAAACGCACGATATCCCATTTCGTCACCATACGGTGAGTGATCGGCACATGCTCTTGTAGTTCCAGTTTTTGGTTGAGCTTGTATCGCCCGACCCGTTCCAGATCGTAATGGCGCTGATCAAACAGTTGTTCCTTCAAGAAGCCACGAGCATTATCTAGAGTCGCCGGATCGCCCGGGCGCATACGCTTAAAGAACTCGATCAGAGCCGCCTCGGCTATGGTGTGTCCGTGCGAGAGATCCCATTCCGGTTCCTGATACAGCGTGGATGCAATGAACATGCGGTCTGGATTGTTATCCACACTGCTGAAAAGCTCCATCAACTCTTCGTCGGTGCCTTCTTTGAGCGGGGAATCCGCCAGATCGTCGTCTACGGCTGCCAGGGCACGCAAGAAGATGGTAATTGGCACGGTGCGTTTGCGGTTAAAGCGCAGGGTCAGATAATCGCTTTTACGCGTTTCAAATTCCATCCACGCACCGCGATCGGGGATCAGCTTCGCCATAGCCAGCACCCGCCCTGTAGAGCGGTCGAGCGGAGCTTCAAAATAAACGCCTGGCGAGCGGATCAACTGAGAAACCACAACCCGCTCGGTACCATTAACGATGAAGGTACCTTTCTCAGTCATCTCAGGAAAATCGCCCAGGAAAATATCTTGTTTGATCGGCTCTGGGACTTCCCCTCCAAGCAAAAGCACCGAAACATTCAATGGGCTGGCATAGGTTAAATCCCGCTCAACACATTCTTCAATGGAATGTTTTGGGTCGCCAAACCAGTAGGTAAGACCAAATTGTTTCGATTCAGGTGTATTACTGGGGAAGTATAGTTTCATCCCCTTGTTATAAGATTCAATTGGCGAAATTTCATGAAATAAATCGGCCAAACCCTCTTTCTTCAATCGCTCAAAGGATTCAAGCTGAACCTCAATAAGGTCTGGCAGCTGTAACTGTACGTTGATACGCGCGTAAGATTTGCTCGGCAAAACGGTTGCCATGCGGACTCTCCTGGTTTTTGTCTTTCGTCAATGGCTTCAGGCGAAGATACATAATGCGTAAAACGATGTCAGCGGAGTTCATAACAACGCTTTACGCAGTGTATTCAGAGGCCCCGAATTTCAAAAATAATCTCATTTGAACAATAAGCCCTATGAGACGAAAGTACATTATACAATTAACTCTGAGCCAGGTCAATAAAGAATTGCTTAGAAAATCACCAATTACCCCCATAAATCCACCATAATTCAAATATCAGGGCAATATTACCACGATCCAGCGCCAAAATATCGTCTTCATTGATAAAATCAAGGTATGCAAAAACAAAACACCTCCGAATTTCGCGCTGGTTATATCGCAGTCATGGGCCGCCCTAATGTAGGTAAATCGACATTGGTTAATGCCCTGTTGGGACAAAAGGTCGCAGCTGTCTCGCCGCGTCCTCAAACCACTCGCAAACGGCAGTTGGGGATTCTCACCCTTGATCACGCACAGCTGATCTTCATCGATACACCCGGCTTACACTTACCGCGCCACAAGCTGGGTGAGAACATGAACGAACAAGCTGCTGGTGCACTGCAAGATAGCGACCTAATCTTGTTTGTGGTGGACGGCAGCCAGCCTCCTCAAGAAGAAGATCAATTGCTGGCAGATCGTATTCGTTCTCTGGCGAAGGTTCCCCCCGTTTTATTGGTAATCAATAAGTCCGATTTGATTGAACCCGATCAGGCTACTCAAAGAAAAGAAGAGTTCCAGACACTCGATCCACTCGCAACTGTGTTGGTTATATCAGCCACTCAGGGCGATCAACTGGATATCCTGCTGGAGGAAATGATTGAACACCTACCTGTCAATCCTCCTTTTTATCCGGAAGACCAGATCACCGATCTTTACGAACGCGATATTTCTGCCGATCTGATCCGCGAAGCCAGCCTGATCCTGTTACGCGACGAAATTCCACACGGCGTTGCCATCCGCATCGACCAGTTCACCGAACGGGAACAGACGGGCTTATATATTGAAGCGACGCTATTCGTAGAGCGTGAATCTCACAAAGCCATCGTCATTGGCCAGGCAGGCAGCATGATCAAGCGCATCGGTGAAAAAGCGCGCCACGAAATCGAAACCCTCACCGGACGGAAAGTTTATCTGCGCTTACGGGTACAGGTTCGCAAAAACTGGCGCGATGACGAAAAAGTCCTGCGCTGGTTCGGTTTCTAGGTTGGTTCCCTGCACATGTGTGAAATACCAAAAGCGGGGATGGCACAGTTGGTTGACTGCCATCCCCGCTTTTGATATCGGATAGTACTAGAAGTCATCAAAAACGTGTAAAGGGGGGTTTTTTGGTGGCTGCGCCGCCAAAAGACACACCTATTTATCAATTTTTGAGCTAGCTTCTACTCAGTTGGTGGAACAACCGGCAGTAGCGAAGATGTACCTTGCTCTGCAAGTGGATCGATAGGTGGGTAAGAACGCATTCCAAAGCGAGTCAACAGCACCGCTCCCAGGCCCAACGAACCAATCAACAGCGCTGGCAACCAACCCACACAGAATAGTAAAGCGTTGAGGCCGTTAGTCACCAGAGTCAGGATGAACGCACCAATACCTGCCGAAACAGGCAGCGCCCACTCCTGTTTCAACAATGCCGCCAGCCGCTTACCTGTTTCGACGCCCAAAGCCACAATACCAAATGCCCAGCCCAATGAGAGCGCTAGAAATCCGAGCAGGCTCACTGGCAGCAGGCAGATGGTGATCGCCATCACAATCAGCACGGCCGGTACAACTAAGATCGTCAAGAGGCCTACACTACCCATGATCAAAGGCTTGTCGACCGCAGCCTGAGCCACGCGTTCTGCCGATGCAGGTGCGAACAGCACGACCAGGACAGCCAACGCAGCCCACAAAAATGAACGCATCATGACCCAAAAGGCTGACCAAATCGCATCGTATACCGGATTTCCGGTCGCCTGGACATCTGGGCTGGGCGGTACAAAATCACCGCCCGGAAACAGAAGCTCAAAAGGCCTGCGCAGATTATTGTTGATCTCTCCAGAGACGATGGCACCGGCAGCGCGATTGACATGACCACCTATAGTAGAAATATCACCCTGGATATCGGCTGTTTCTGTCAGTGCGATTAAGCCACCTGCGGCAAAAATATCGCCATTGACTGTACCGCTCACGGTCAGGTTTCCGCCAGCAACCGCAATCTCACCATTCAAGACCGCGCCATCTTCAATTGTCGCATTTCCGCCTAAGACAAACAGGTTCCCATCGAAGGTTTCACCCGCTTCAAGAGTGTAATTTCCACCAACGACAACCTCATCTCCGTCAGACTCCTGTGCGAGGGCAGCACCAGGCAATAAGAATGCGATGGTCAATACGACCAGTATTACTAATAGCTTATAAACGTTTTTCATTTGGTTACCCTCCGCGGCAGCAACAACACACGCAGTGATGCAGCCCATAACACCGCCGCAAGACTACCTACTCCAAGCACTAAGACCAGCCAGAGAGGCGAAATCGTATTTGCTAACATTTTTAATAGGGTTGCCAGGATATCCTGGGTGACACTGGCAGCTGATAGGAGGATAGATACTCTTGAAAGCCAGGCCATACCAAGCGCCAGTGGTGACCCAGCCAATGGCAGCGAGAGGATTACCAATGCGCCGACCAGCAGAGATGCGCCCAGGATACTGAAGGTCAACATCAGCAAGCTTTGCCGGCGATGTCTGCGAGCCATATCTGCCACCAGACGTATTTGCCATCGTTTGGTAAATCCTGGAGCAGGTTCGGCAAGTGGGGATGTGCGCATTTCAATCGCCACGTGCTCCCAGGCGTGCGAAAGCGAGCGACAATCTTCGCAGATATCCAGGTGTTCATGAAGGATTGTACGCTCTGCATTCGTCAATCCATCAGAGGTAAAGAGCAAATCTTCAAACGGTTTGTGATTCATGAGCTAACCTCCCTGGTAATTCAACTTTGTGCTCATTTTCTTTCCAACTTTCTGCCATCGTCTTTCGGGCACGGTGCAATCTACTTTTTATAGCTGGTATGGTTAAGGATAGCGTCTGACCGATTTCATCATAAGAATAGTCGTACCAGTAATACAGCACGACGGCTGCACGATCGGTGGGATCCAATGATTTTAACAAGCTGCGTATTCGCTCCCGCTCCTGTTTATTGCCTAGTTTTGCCTCCATACCTGGCGAGTGATCGGGCAGGTCGGGTACAGGTAGATCTTCAATAGAAATGACCGGATAGCGTCGCCGGCGCATCTGATCGATACAATAATGAGCAGCGATGGAGAGCAGCCAGGTAATAAACGAACGGCTGGTATCATAACGCCGCATGGAACGATAGGCGCGTAAGAACGTCTCCTGAGATGCGTCTTCAGCATCTTCTGCTGTTCCCAGCATCCGATAACACAGGTTGAACACAGGTCGTTGATACAACTCCACCAATTGAGCAAAGGCCTGTGGATCACCATGAAGCGCCTGGTCAAGCCAGAGCGACTCGTTTGCGCTCACTTTATTGCTCCTGTTCATCGCTCAAGTTTGAGCAGCCCATAGATGGGTAATCTTGATTTGATATGGTCTACGTAGTTGAATCTGATTGGTTGCATGAGTCAGAAAATTAACTGAAAAATAATACTATGAATGTGTTACGGGAATCATACTTTGTGATCCAGCGGTAAAAAACCTTCTCCCAACGCTTCGTAAGCCTGTCCAATCACCATGAATGCTCGTGGATCGGCCTCTCGAACCAGAGCCTTAATCTGTGGAATCTCAGATCTACTCACCACACAATACAAGACGGTGCGTTCCTCGCCGGTAAAGCCACCGCGGGCCTGCATCAGGGTCACCCCACGTTCCATCTCATTCAAGATGATCTGAGTGACCTTTTCAGGGTTAGAAGTAACCACCAATACGGTCCTCACAACATTCGCCCCCTGAGTCACTGCCTCGGCTGCTACACCGGAAATATATAAGATCACCAGAGCATATAAAGCATTTTCCCAACTGAACGATAAACCTGCCAACAAGATGACCAGCGAGTCAGTGATCAAGTAGCTTTGCGATATAGAAATTCCCCGCCAGTGATTCAAGATGCGCGCCAGAATATCGCTGCCTCCGCTGGTCCCTCCGCCTCGGTAGACAAGTCCATAACCAATACCACTGACCACACCTCCATATAAAGTGTTCAATACCAGATCTGGGGTCAAGCCTGTGGGTGGAAGAAAATTCACCAGCACATCGGTGAATAGAGAAAAAGAAATTACTGCAAATGCGGTCCGGCTAGCAAAACGTAAACCTCCTAAATGCCGCCAACCCAACACGAACAACGGTACATTACCCAAAAAGACCATTAATCCAATCGGGAACCCGGTGTAGTAGTTAATGATTTGCGCCAGGCCGCTAACACCCCCGCTTACCAGGTTGGTAGGTACCAGGAATAAACGCAGCGCTAGAGCCTGCAATAATGCCCCCGCTGCAATCAAGCTGAAATCTCTGAAGCCTTCGAGGGACCAGCGCAGCTTAATCGCCACTAAGATCTGCCTCGCAGAAAGTCCGTCTGCCATTGTATCTCCGCCTGGGGGTTATTCTTCTGGTTCCAACTCATCTAATAAGCGCACGCCTGCCAGGACTTCCAAAACGCCGATCACTGCTGAATTGTCCAACTCGGGCATATCCATCTCCAGCATCGCGTTATAAAGCTGCGCATCGACAGCGGCAGAAGGCACCGGGATACCGTATTCGCGGGCTGTATCCAGCACAATTGCGAGATCCTTAGCCTGCATATAGGCTTTGAAACCGGGGTTACGATTTCCGGCAAACAGACGTGGTGGTTTGACATCCAGAGTCCAGCACTGTGCAGCTCCACCACGGATCGCCTCAACCACTTTGCGCGGATCAGCGCCGGCTTTTTTGGCAAAAACAAGTAACTCAGCCATGGCCACCATTTGAGCAGCTACCATGATCTGGTTGGCCGCCTTGGCAATCTGTCCACTGCCACTCTCGCCGACGTGGGTAATTTTTTTGCCCACAGCTTGCAGCACCGGACGAACGCGTTCTAAAGCCTCTGCCGGCCCGCCCACCATAATCGTCAGAGTCCCGTCGCGAGCGCCAATATCCCCGCCGCTGACCGGGGCATCCAGACAGGCAATGCCTTTCCCGCTCAGAACACGACTGATCAATCGGGCTGAGGCAGGTTTTATCGTCGAGTGATCCACATAAATCAATCCGGTGTGAGCACCTTCGATGATCCCGCGCTGGCCCAGAACAACTTGTTCCACATCGGGTGAGTCGGGCAAGTTGGTGAAGACTACATCGACCTGCGCAGCTACCTCCGCAGGTGTGTGCGCCGCTTTTGCGCCTTGTAAAACGAGCTCATCTACAGCCTGCTGGCTGCGGTTATGAACGACCAATGAAAAGCCTGCCTTGAGGATATTCTGGGCCATAGATTTTCCCATCAAACCCAGGCCAATAAAACCAATTTTCTGTACTGCGGGCATATCGCCTCCTGATATATAATTTCTTTCTGGATAATAACACCAACCTGAAATGCTTATATCCTGCTGATGATGGAGAAATTAAGCCGCCTCAACTGGCTCCAGTTGGGGACCCTCTGGGGTATCTTTGACCTGCCATCCCAATTCAGCAATCTGCTTACGCAGGTCATCCGAACGCGACCAATCTTTATTTGCGCGCGCTGCCTGGCGTTCAGCCACTAAATATAATACTTCCTCAGAAGGCTTTGCTTGCTGCACAGGTGCAGATGATTTCTGCGCAGCGAGCGCCTGCTGCCAGACTTCTGGCGGAAGACCTTCACCACTCACAGGCATCACCAACGAACAGCACTCGCCCAGGGCAAAGCTTTCTCCGTTCATAAACTGGTGTACGTGCCCCTGACGCTGGTGCGCCACGCGGTCCAGAGAGGTTTCTTCTAAATCCAACATTTCTAACTCACGCTCATGCTGATGCCCGGTATGGATCAAGGTTACACCACCCAGACCAATCACCTGGCAGTTACCCTCTCCTGGCTCCATAATCAAAGCTGTGTTTTCGTCGATCCCCACAACCGTTATATCAGGCGGCAGCATCTCCATTAGCTGGGCAAAGCGTAGTTGGCCAATGTAACAACGGCTGGTATCCAGGTCTGCCCCACCATCGTTATTGTTCCAATGGGGTATGAACACTAATGGAAATCCATACGGACCAAAGAAATCCAGGCCATTCTTCCAGTGCAGGTCTTCACCCACTTTGTAAATCTCGTAGACGGGTAATGCAAAAGCCGAAAAAGCGATGCTGGCCGCGCTGGCCAGGACCAATGTCGCCCCCAGCCGGTGGCGTGCCAGGATAGTCTGCCACGCCAGGCTGTCGCGTAGTTGGCGGACCGCATAACTCGGACTGCCCGGCCCCATAAATATTAAGTCCGCGTCCAGCAGAGGGGCAATAATTTGTGGATCATCCGGACTGAAAGGTGTGCCGCGTTTACGAGCCGGGACTATGCTGATCTGTGGCGCGTAGTTTTGCAGGCGGTGCTGAATGAAATCCGCCACTCGAGAAATCACCTGCGCTGAATTTAGCTCAAACCCTGCCGGGGTTTCTAACAAAGCAATCTTAGGCGCGGGCGGTAGTTTACGCAGAAGATAATCAAATACTTTTCTGCCGCTGGGTGAAGTTTCGCCAGAACCAAAAAACACCAGCCTACCGGGTACAGGCTTATCGGTTTCTTTTGCCATCAAGTTTATTTACCCTGGTAACGGTCGCGAATATTGGGAACCAAATATTCGCCAAACGATCGTTCAAGATCATACTCTGGCTGCCAGCCCCAATCGCGACGTGCATCATGATCATTTAGACCTGCCGGCCAGCTGTCGACAATTCCCTGGCGTTTTAGATCAGGCTCAAAGCTGATTTGAGCATTTGGAAACGCCTTGAGCACCTGATCTCGAAATTCAGCCGCGGTTAAGCTAAAACTCGTGACGTTATACACCGTCCGGCTCAGGGCAGAAGCAGGCGCGGCTGCCAATCCAAGTAAAGCTTTGACGGCATCTGGCATAACCATGAAGGGAATAATTGCATCCTCGCGCACAAAACAGGCATAAGGCTCATTCTTCGCGGCAGCGTGCAGCATTTCTGGGCCATAATCACTGGTGCCCCCACTGGGAACTGTGAAAGCACTGATCAGACCAGGGAAACGCACCGAGCGAAAATCCAGCATTACGGGTTTCTCGGCGGCTAGCTGGCGAAAATTGTGGCTGTAATAGGTTCCCAGAAGCTCGCAGTACAGCTTGTTACAGCCATACATGGTGGTCGGATAATTCCATTCCCACTCACGGACAGATGGAAATCTTGCCTTGGTTTCGAGATCTGGCATCCCGTAAGCAGCAATCGAGCTCGGAAAGATAAACAGCACTGGCTCTCCCCGCCACTGAGATTGCTCCGAGGCCAATTTAAGTAACCCCAGCGTACCTTCCACATTCACCTGGTGGGCTGCCTCCGGGGTAAATTCAGCCCGCGTCGAGAGCAGGGCTGCCAGGTGGTAGATCGTCGCAATTTCATACTCACTGACCAGCCGCGCCAGCAAGGCTTGATCCAGCAGATCTCCCTGCACGTGGGTGACCAATTGAGCAGTTTCAGGCGGTAAAGGGCGGATATCCAAGGTAATGACCTGGTTTGTGGCGCTCTGTGCCAGGCTGCGAATCAATGCATCTCCAATTTCTCCAGCTGCACCAGTGATCAGAATGCTTTTCTTCCGCATGATGCTCTCCTCATTCGAAAAGGATCGAAGGTTGGCGAGGCTCTGCATGCCTGCCAGTTTATGCTAGAATGAACCTGCCAGGCGTGATCGAACAACACACAACGCCAAAGGCTTTGGTTTCCAGGTTGATTTTAACATCACCCATCCCCGGCGGATAGAGACACCTTTCAGGCTGATTGGTATGAGGTTTATAAATTACTTCTCCACACTAACCAGACGTATGCACTCACTCGCCATCGCGATCATGTTGGCGTCAGTCCTTTCTGCCTGCCTCGCCCCCCGCACACCCCTGCCCCCACTGCCCACTCATACGCCGCTGCCACCAACCCATACACCCACCCCTACCATAGTCTGGTTTCCTTCCACGCCAACTTTTACCCCGCGTCCCAACCAGGAAGTAACCACCCCTACCCCAGATATGCGCCCCTCTTTTGGCGCTTTATTGATTGAAGAAGATTTTAGCGATCCAGAGCATTGGACTTTAGGCCGGGCAGGCGCATTAAGTGCTGCTTTGGGGAAAGCAGAGCTAAGCCTGGCAATTTCACAACCACGCGGCTATATCTATAGCCTGTTTAGTGAGCCGGTGCCTGGCGATTTTTATGCCGAGATCACCGCTGCACCCAGCCTGTGTAAAGACAGTGATGAATATGGATTACTCCTGCGCGTGTCCAGCAACCTGGAGTTTTATCGCTTCTCCATCTCTTGTAATGGTGAAGCGCGCCTGGACAGATATAACAATGAATTACCTTCTTCTCTCAAACCCTTCACACCTAGTGGAGCAATTCCACCTGGAGCGCCAAGTGTAACGCGCCTGGCTGTCCTGGCACGTGGAAAAGAAATCAATTATTATGCCAACGGGGAATACTTATTCAGTACACGTGACCCCTACCTGCTCAACGGCAGCCTGGGCGTCTTTGCCCGCTCTGCCGGTGATAACGCCGTCACGGTTAGCTTTTCAGACCTCAAAATCTACTCCGCCTTTCCATAAATTCTATGCCTAAACGCACCTTCCACAACCGCCTGAATGACCTCGAACCCAAAACCTGGCTGAAGTTCCAGAAATCCTGGTTCATCCATAATCCTCCACCGCGGCGAAAAGATGTGTTGCGCCACCCAGGAAAATTCCCTGAGACCCTGGCTCAGGAATTTATCGAATTTTTTACCAAACGCGGTCAGGTAGTATTGGATCCCATGGTTGGCACTGGCAGTACCCTGGTAGCAGCGCTGCGCTGCGAGCGGCATAGCTACGGTGTGGAGCTAAACCCAGAATATTCCGCTCTCGCTGGTCAGGTTATCGCTGAAGAACGTGAGCGCTTAGGAGACGCGGCTGCCAGACTGGCTGCGCAGGTGATCACTGGTGATGCTGCCCAAATTGCTGACCATATTCAGGCGCTAAATATTCCAATGATCGATTATGTGCTGACCTCCCCACCGTACTGGGATATGCTGCATGCTCCGGGAGCTAAAACACAACAACAGCGCCGCACGGATCAAGCCCTGGATGTTTATTATTCGGATGACCCACAAGACCTGGGCAATCTTACCGATTATAACGAGTTCATCGGACGCCTGACCGCTATCTATGCCGGGCTGCAGCCTTACTTGAGACAGGGTGCATATTTAACGATCATCGTCAAGAATGTCAAAAAGGGCGGCGTTATCTACCCTCTGGCCTGGGATTTAGCGCGCAACCTCACAGAAACATACGCTCTCAAAGATGAAAAAATCTGGGTCCAGGATAATATCCGCCTGGCGCCGTATGGACTGGGCAATACCTGGGTTAGCAATACCTTTCACCATTATTGCCTTCAGTTCAGGAATGGTAAGTAACTTCTCACTCCAGGCAGCATAAATTTTCCGCGAGATCAGAAAATCCCTCTTTATTTTTGAGCCAATTTAGTGTACAATTGTTCTGTATACGGCGAGTGAACCGAAGGCCTGCCCCAGGCGGCGTGCGCCTGGAACATCAGACAGACCGCTCGTCGAAACAGAGGAGATTTACCATGTACCACACCATCATCATCGTCGGCAATTTGGGGAAAGACCCGGAAATGCGCTTCACGCCTTCCGGGCAAGCAGTGACCAATTTCAATGTCGCTACCAGCCGCCAATACACGGGCTCGGATGGCGCCCAGGTCAAAGAAACGATCTGGTTTCGAATTTCTGCCTGGGGAAAACAAGCTGAGACCTGTAACCAATACCTGCGTAAAGGCAGCAAGGTTCTGGTCGAGGGACGTTTGATCCCCGATCAGAAGACCGGAGGTCCACGCGTCTGGACCGGGCAGAATGGCCCCGGCGCATCGTTCGAAGTCAGCGCTTCGACCGTACGCTTTCTCTCCAGCAGAGGTGAGGTCGAATCCGGCTCATCCGGCGGCGAATACGGCGGTCAAGTTTCCGAGCCTGACGGCGACGAGATCCCATTCTAAGAATTTAACCAATCTGGCAGTGAGAGACTGCACGCAGTCTCTCACTGCCAACTAAGGAAGGATATCAATGTCCTCGCCTCCCTCTCGTCCTGCCCACCCCCAACTGCCTCCCTTGCAGCTCCCTGATGACCTCAAAGTTGAATATGCCAATTTTGTGCGCATTGCACATTCTCCTTCAGACCTGGTCTTTGATTTTGCTCAGGTACTTCCGGGAGCCAACCAGGCAGAAGTTCTGGCACGGATTGTAATGTCTCCTTTGGGCGCCAAGCTATTCTACAATGCCCTGGCAGATAATCTGGCCCGCTATGAGTCTTCGTTCGGGGCTATCTCCATCCCTACTGCCTCACCTCTAGCGGATCACCTGTTCCGTCCACCTCAGCCTCCGCAATCACCCGAAGATCCATATTCTCCCGAATAAACTATCATGAATCATTTAGAAGAAACCGCTGAACGTATCCACGCCCATTTCGAGATAGCAACCGCAGTCCGTGACCGTGCCCTGTCTCAATCGCGCACGCTCACCCGCCACTGCGCCCATGCCATACGGGCAGTACATCGCGAAGAATGGGATTTGGCCAAGGAACATTTAAGCGAGTGTCGCCAGATTATCGCCTCCTTGCGCCAGGAACTTGCCACCCATCCCGGCATATTCTATGCCGGGTATACCCAGGACGCCTTAAAAGAGTATGCTGAAGCCTGCCTGGTTTATGCCCTGGTCCAAAACAGTGAATTACCGTCTCCCGAGACATTGGGCCTGGAGTTCGCGACCTATTTGCAAGGCCTGGCAGAAGCAGCAGGCGAGCTTCGCCGGCGCTGCCTGGATTGTCTGCTGCGTGGAGAAGCAGTCGAAGCCGAGCGCTTGTTACGCCACATGGACGATATATATGGGGTGCTGGTGACCATGGATTACCCGGATGCCATCACCGGTGGTCTGCGCCGGTTGACCGATATTGTGCGTGGGGTCACCGAACGGACGCGCGGAGATCTAACCCTCAGCCTGCGCCAGCAGCAGTTAGAGCGCAGTCTTGCCAGTGTTGAGCAGCGGCTAAAAGACTCAGGCAGCTAACTGAAATCATCTATGCGCACCATCCGGGCATCTGAAATCAGCACCTATATCTTCTGCCAGCGGGCCTGGTGGTATCAGCGGCAGGATATTCCATCTGAAAACCAACCACAAATGACTGCCGGGACCACGCTTCATACCCAGCATGGAAAGAAAGTTATCCTGGCAGGCCTGCTGCGCACACTGGCTTATCTATTGGTCCTGGCAGCCTTAGGTCTCCTTGCAGCCGAACTTACGCAAGCATTTTTACACGCTTTGTAAATATTTCCCATGTCTGGCCTTTTCCTCCCTCTGGCAATAGTTCTCTTTGTACTGGCTCTACTATTATTTTGGCAGGCCGGACGACAACAGAAATCAGCCGGTTTACCAGGTGGTCGAGTGATCTCAAGCGACACGCGCCAGTGGGGACCGGTTACAGAGCCGCTTTATGATCCCCGCAACGGCCTGACCGGAAAGCCAGATTATCTGGTACAACAAGGCAATCACTTGATCCCGGTGGAAGTGAAATCCAGTCAGGTATCTGCTGCGCCTTTTGATGCGCATATTTTTCAACTGGCGGCTTACTGTATGCTGGTTGAATCCGTTTATGGGAAGCGACCACCACATGGCATCCTGCACTATCCCAATCGCACTTTTGCCATTGATTACACAGCAGAACTTGAAGCCGCTCTGCTGAATATTCTGGATGAAATGCGCCTACTGGAACGGCGCAAAACAGTTGCTCGCTCCCACAATGAGCCAGGTCGCTGCCGAGGGTGTGGTTATCACCAGAGCTGTGATGAAAAGATCGATTAGATTGACCCCACTTACTTGCGACTGCCATATTTACCACTATAATTAGCGGGTATGTCACAACACCAGGCTTCATTCAACCGCATTGCCATTGCCACACACCCACAGGTGCCAGCCGCGTCTGAAATCGCCCAGCAGATCGACGCGTTTTTGTTGGAACGAGGCTGTATCACTGCGACCGGTTTTCTATATGATGAAGAGCTTCGCCAGCGTGTCATTGGTGGAGAATTCGAGCTCCTGATTGCTGTTGGCGGCGATGGGACGATGCTGCGTGCCGGTCATCTCTGTGGCCCTGCGAATGTGCCCATCCTGGGGATCAATATGGGCCGCTTTGGTTTTCTCATTGATGTACAGATCGATCAATGGCGCACAATCCTGCCACGCTTACAGACTGGCGAGTATTGGTTGGAAAAGCGTATGATGCTTTGTGCTGAGCAGTGGCGAGGAGACACCTGCCTGGGTGCCTGGGATGTGCTCAACGAGGTGGTGGTCGCTCGGGGGCAGTTCCTGCGCCCGGTTCGCCTGAATGCCTATCTCGACGGGCGCTTCCTGACCACTTATGTAGCCGATGCCCTGATCGCAGCCACGGCAACTGGTTCAACTGCCTACGCGCTGGCTGCGGGAGGGCCTATCCTGCCGCCCGAGCTGCGCAATATCTTGCTTGTCCCCGTAGCCCCACATCTTTCGGTTGAACGTGCAATCGTGCTGGCTGAAGGCTCTACGGTCAGCATATCCGTGAACACAGACCACCAGGCTGTTTTGAGTATCGATGGGCAACCCCCGGTGACCATGCTGGATGGAGATCGTGTGGAAGCACGCGCCAGCAAACACACTGTCAAATTTGTCCGCTTTCAAGATCCTGGTTATTTTTATAGAAATCTCACACCCCACATGAATCGCAACCCTTCTACAGGTAATTCAAGATGACCGATACAGCTCCCGTCCTGGTCTGCGCAAATCACCCTGATACTGAAACAACATTACGCTGCAATCGCTGCGAAAAGCCTATTTGTCCACGTTGTGCTGTACTGACCCCCACCGGTTATCGCTGCAAAGAATGCGTACGTGGGCAGCAACGCACCTTTGAAACTGCGCTCTGGTATGATTATCCAATTGCGATTGGCATCGCGGGAGTTCTCGGCTTGCTGGGCAGCCTTGTCGTTCCTTACATCGGTTTTTTTGCCATCTTCCTCGGCCCTTTTGTTGGCACGGTGGTTGCGGAAGCTGTACGGCGAGTCACCCAGCGCAGGCGTGCGCGGACCTTATTTATCGCCGCAACCGTTGCCGCCGTAGTGGGTTGTTTGATCCCACTGCTCCCAATCCTCTTAGGCGCTTTGTTGGGAGGTGGGTTTAGATCACTTATCAGCCTGGTGTGGTATGGGATTTACACGTTTGGTGTTGTCTCTTCTGTTTATTACCGGCTTTCAGGCATCCGTATTCAGTAACTGTTTTTACTACATGATTTTGAAAAGCTTATGCTGAAAGAACTACGCATCGCTAATTTTGCCATTATTGAACAACTAGAACTTCAATTCGTTCCCCACCTCAATATATTTACAGGTGAGACTGGGGCTGGTAAGTCGATCATCATTGATGCCGTCGAAGCATTACTGGGCGGGCGAGTTGATTCCACGATGGTGCGCGCCGGGGAAGAACGCGCCAATCTTGAAGCTGTCTTTCAAATCCCTCCTTCGAATCTGGCCGCGGTCAATGAACTTCTCCAAAGTGAAGAGTTACTGGACGAACCGGATAGCGTCGTATTGGGGCGCGAGATCCGTTCTTCAGGTCGTAATGTCGCCCGTATTAATGGGCGTACCACCAGCACCAGCCTGCTGCGCGAATTGGGCGAATATCTGGTGGATGTTCACGGACAGTCCGAGCACCTCTCGTTATTGCGTGTGAAACAACACCTGTCCTTACTCGACAATTACGCCCGTGCCATTCAGGCGGTGGACGAAAGCAGCACCAGATCTATCGAAAGCCTATTGGCCAGTTACCGCACAACTTACCAGCAAATTCATGGCATTCAGCGCGAGCTTGAACGTCTGCGCGCAGCAGAACTCGATGCAGCTCGGCGTTCAGATCTGCTGAGCTATCAGATTAATGAAATCGAAACTGCCCGCCTGCGCCCCGGTGAAGAGATTGAGCTCCAGGACGAGCGCAACCGTCTGGCCAATGCCGAAGGACTGGCTGCATTAAGCCAGCAGGCACTTCAGGCTCTGGATGAGGGCACTCTTGAGACACCAGCCGCCAGCGACTTGATCGGCCAGGTGGTAGACGCGCTGGTGAATCTTGCGCGCCTCGATCCATCGCAGGCGGAACTGGCCGACCAGGCTCAGGCGCTGGTGGAAAGCCTGACGGATATCGCAGCCAGCCTGCGCCTTTATCAGGACACAATTGAGTTCAATCCACGCCGGCTGGATCAGGTTGAAGAACGACTGGATTTGCTGCACAACCTTAGACGGAAATATGGCACGGACATCGCTCAGATACAAAAATTTGCCGACCAGGCAAAACAAGATCTTGAAGAGATCACCCATGCCGGAGAGCGTATCCAGGAATTAGAACTCCAGCTTGAACAGCTATTAACCCAGCTAGGTGAAAGCGGGCAGGCGCTCGCGCGCACCCGTCATTTGGCAGCACAGCGCATGGCTACGGAGATCGAAAATGAACTGGCGGATCTGCAGATGCCCGGAGCGCGCTTCCGTGTAGATTTTCAACCCATCCTGGAAGCACCCTTCGCCCCGTTACCGGATGGGGGGAAAACTGGATTTAACTCACACGGGATTGAGCAGATTGAGTTCTTGATCGCTCCCAACCCTGGTGAGGGCTTTAAATCTCTGGTAAAGATTGCCTCTGGCGGCGAGACTTCACGCTTGATGCTGGCCTTAAAAAACGTGCTTGCCCAGGCAGATCAGGTCCCCACCCTGGTTTTCGATGAGATCGATCAGGGCATCGGTGGACGGGTGGGTGCAATTGTTGGCAAGAAGCTCTGGGATCTGGCAAAAAACCACCAGGTGCTGTGCATTACTCACTTGCCGCAGCTGGCAGCCTTTGGTGAAGCTCATTTCCGCGTCGAAAAAGCATTGGATGAGGGTCGCACCACCACGCGGGTAACTCAATTGGACGGCGAAGAACGCCTGCCAGAATTAGCTCAAATGATGGGCCAAATTAGTGAAAACACCCTGCGCTCGGCTCGTGAAATGCTTCTGGCCGTCCAGCAACGCTCCACCTGATAATCATTTAACACAATATTGATAATTGAAATCTATTCCCCTGCTCTGGTACAATAAGTTCCCACAGCAGATAATTATCGAGTCGGAACGTTCCTGGTACTCATCTCAAAACTGTGGAGTTGGGTGTTTTTGAGATAGCTTTAAATCTTAATTGGTGAGCAAAGGTAGGCTGAACTTTGCACAAATTGCGCATCTTACTGCTTGGTCCCCCAGAGATTTATCAGGAGGGCCAGCCTCTACGCATAACACGGCGAAATACCCGATACTTATTGTTTTATTTGGCATGTCGCAGGGGCATGGTAGCCCGAGATGAATTGGCATTTCTATTCTGGGGGGACACACCAGATGAAGTCGCCAGGCAAAGATTACGTGAAACAATAAGCCGCTTGCGAAAGTCATTGGCAAATCCTGATTGGGTGCGTATCCTGCCCGATCTGGTGGGACTAGACTTCAACTCTGTATATGTTGACCTAAATGAATTCTACAACCTGACCGATCAAACCTTTCCTCTGGCCAACCGCATCCCATTAGACCAACCTCTGCCCCAACCTCTCTACAACAAAATCACCAAAGCCATTTCACTCTGGCGCACCTCAGATTGTCTGGCAGGCACCATCCTGTCAGGCTCTTACGAGCTAGAACACTGGTTCACCAACCAAGCCAGCCAGGTGGAGCAAATATATCTAAACCTGCTTGAGCGTATTTCTTATCATTGTTTGGTTGCCACAGAACTAGAACAATGTCTCCATTATGCACGCCAGGGATTGTCTGTAGATGATAGTCAGGAATCTTTTCATTACATTATCCTGCGTGCATTGCTGAGCATGGGGCGTTTGGCTCAGGCGCGCGAGCATTATCGCAATAGTGTTCTGCGCCTGGAAAAAGAAGGATATTCCTTTACCAATCCACAATTACAAGAATTAATCCAACAACTCAAAGGGACAACGTCTTCTGATCCCGGCAACGCCATTGAATCGCGCTGGACCCTGCGGCCGATAAAACAGGCACCATTCGTGGGACGCCAACCCCTATTGGATAAATTATGGAAACAATTTCAAAGCGGTGGCGGAGCCCTGATCATGGGAGCACCCGGGCAGGGAAAGACTCATCTTCTCGACCAATTCTCCAGCCAGGTAGCACCAGTAGCGCGCATCCTTACAAGTAACTGCCGTGCGAGCGAGCATAAACTTAAGCTACAACCACTTATCGAGCTGATCCGGGAGCATTTTGATGAGCGCGATTGGTTAGCAATTCCTGCTACCTGGGCAGCTCAATTAACGCGGATATTCCCAGAATTAATTGAGCTGCGCCCCGAGCTGCGCCAACTCTATGGAGATGCCTATTTCAATCAAGCAGCGCAGGCTGACCAAGCTAATCTACTCGAGGCTTTGCGGCAGGCATTCTGGGCAATCGCACAAGGGCGCAAACTTCTGGTTTGTATCCGTGACATCCATTGGGCAGATGAAATAACTCAAACTGCTCTGACTTACTTCTTGGAACGCCCCCCTTTCACCGAGCAATCCTTTATCCTTCTGACCGCTCGAATCGATGAACGCCATCAAAATTTTGCACATCTGGAAAATTATTTCCGTCGTTCGCCTCGCTGTACTGTGATAGAAATGTCAGGCCTCAACCTCGACGAAACGCGATCATTGATCAGCTATCTCCTGGTAGGCACCCCAACCGAGGCATTCACTCAAAAAATTCACGCAGAAAGTGGCGGCAATCCATTATATATCCTGGAAACCGTGCGTACAGTCTTGGAACAGGGTATAGACCCAGCCATTGACCAATTAGAAACAATACCTGTATCCAACCATATCATCAGGTTAATCCAACAGCGCCTGGCTGACTTAAGCCAACCCGAAAGGGACCTGCTGGAGTTTGCAGCAATTTATGGAACAGAGTTCGACCCCGCGGTAATCCAAGATGCCAGTGAATATAAACTAGATCAATTCGCAATCTATCTCAACCAACTCACCGAACGCCGATTGATCGAGCCTGTCATTGAGCAATCCGATGGAATCCACTATCGTTTCCTACACAGCAAATTCCGCGAGGTACTGCTGGATGAAATTCCTGATTTACGCAGGCGTTGGCTGCATCGCCAGGTGGGCAATGCACTCTCCAGGCATCCGGTATTGCCTTATAACCATCCAGCAATCCTGGCTGAGCATTATGAAAAATCTGGCGATCCTGCGACTGCTTTCCAGTTCTGGATCTTAGCTGCCCAACATGCCCGCAGGCTGCAATCCACCTCAGAAGCGCTAAAACAATTTGCACAGGCAGAGCAGCAGCTTACCCAGGCTACTAATATAACTACCCGTCAAGTTTATGAATTTTATAGTGAGTGGTCTAAGCTTGCCTATGAGATCGATGAGATAGATTTAGTTCAAAGAATTTCAGAGGCTATGCTGCGCAGTGGTTATGATCGGCGCAGCGATTTACTGATCGGAGCTGCTTATGACTCGCTCAGCGACGCCTACATGCTTCAAAAGAAGTATGATAAAGCCCTGGAAACAAACCACCAGGCAGCCAGCTTTTTGGAACGCACAGGGCAGGCTTTGCCTATGATGCAAATGTATAACCGGCGAAGCAGTTATTTATTCCTGCTAAACCGGTATGCTGAAGCCAGTGCTGCACTGCAATCTGCTTTGGAACAACCAGGAGATGACAAAGACCCTCTCTATCTCCAGACGGTAGCCAATACGCATAAACTTCTTTCAATGATCACGATGCAAACCGGGTGGCCATCTAAAAGTATATATCATGCTCATCGCGCAGAGGAATATTATCGAACAATTCGCGATCCATACGGGAAGGTATCTGTCTACAATTTATTGGCCCTTGCCCAATACTATTTAGGCGACTATCAGACAGCCCGGAGGAATTGTGAAGTTGGCATTGAACTGGCCGAGAACATCCGTGCCTGGCGATTGCTCGGTCATCTATATAGCCATGCAGCGCAGATTGATTTAGCGATGGGAAATTTAGATTCCGCATTGAGCAATGCACGCCAGACCATCCATATTGGAGAAGAACGTGGTCATTTTGAGCTGGTCGCCCTCGGCAATCATTTAATCGGTAACATATTCACCTGGCTACTCGATTATTCAACTGCTTATAAATATTATCAGTCTGGATTAAACTCCAATCAAAATACCTTTCTCTCTTCAAATTTAGCCTTCCTGGTTGGTTTCGCACAGTCTTTGATCGAAAACTATCACTCAGGGATGGAAACGCACGAACAAGTTATCCAGAAAACTATCGAACAAGGAAACGATCTTCAAGCGATTCTCAGTAAGTTATCAATGACCCGCGTACTCTATGAAAAAGGGCAGTATCAGGAAGTGCGAGAAATCGCTGGCGATCTGGCAGAGGAAGCCAGGTCACGCGAGATTAAGTACATCTATATTGCCGCTCAAATGTTCATGTTCTTAATCGATCTACAGAATGGGAAGGTTTATGGACCGAACCCGACTCTCAAGCAGATCATTCAAGATGCCCAACAACTGTCCAATAGCTTGTTAGAGCTCTTAATCGTCGTAGAGTATATCAAAGCCACATCAACGACCCAGACACCTTTCCCCTTTGACACAACCCGCATTACTCAGTTACTCAATGAACTGGATAATCAAGCACAGGATCCATTGATACGCCCAGCATTTTTGAGTTTCCGAGATTTACTAAAAATATGTGAAGAATCGACTTAATTGTTACATTTGTCAATGTTTTGGCAATGCCTTATTGTTAGAATAAGTTCAATCAAACAGGCTCTCGCTTACCAGATGTGCAGGTGGTTTTTAGTGGGGATGGAGCGAGGGGACCTGCACAGATAAATGCCGGCAGAGGTATATGGGGCAGCACCTCTGCCGGTTTGTTTAACTTAATCGCCGCGGCTAGCGCGACAAATCTGATGTAAAATTCCCTCATGCCCGAAGCACCACAAATCATCCACCAACGCGCTCGCCGGCGAACTCACCCCCATTCAGGTTTATTCTTCAGTCTTGGGTGCAGTACCCTGCTTAGCCTGATTATCGCGGTCCTGCTGATCCTGAGCGCTATCTTTTATAGTTCACTGATCACTGATTTGCCCTCACCTGACTTGCTCATCAGCTTAATGGATGTTGATGCTGGCCTGCTAAACAATCCCACTCTGTTGTTAGACCGCAGTGGAGAGCAGGTTATCGCCACTTTAAGGCACCCCGCAGCCAGCAAAGCAACAAATCTATACTTGCCAGAGGACATATTTGGGGCAGATAACCCGCACTTTGCCAACTCCAATACAAATAGCCGCACTTTTTTCAGCCGAGAGCTAATCTCAGCCAGCATTGCCGTAAATGATCCATCTTTCTGGGAACACGCTGGGTTTTCATTCAGCGGAATGAGCAGCAATCTTCATCCTACACTGGCTCAACAGATCGTCTCAGACCTATTATTATGGGAAGAGCCAACCGGCTTGAGGCGCGCCTTGCGTGAACGCTTGTTGGCAGCCCAAATCACGAACCGCTATGGGCGCGCTCAGATCCTGGAATGGTATTTAAACGCAGCCCAATATGGCACAATGGTCTATGGGGCAGATGCGGCAGCCTGGGTCTATTTTGGAAAATCGGCTTCCGTCATAAATTTGGCAGAAGCGGTTTGGTTAGCTTTACTGGCTCAAAACCCAAACCTACCTCCTGCACCTGAGCAGTACCGGGCGGAGGTGGGCCGCCTGCTGTTATCTGGTGCAATCAGCCAGACGGACGCTGACTATGCACTGGCGCATATACCTTCCCCAAAAGTGACTGGCAGTACATACGCCAGCATTGCACCGGGTTTCTCAGATTATGTGCTTGAGCGCCTCAGCCAGATCAATCATCTGCAGAGGATACAACGTGGGGGGCTGCGAATTACAACATCCTTGAATTACACCCTGCAGCTACAGGCAGCATGTGCTGCCTACGCCCAACTTGAACGCTCAGGAACCCCTGTAGAGGATTCTCTAATACCCGAGGAATTGGATTGCCAGGCCGAACGTTTACTCCCCACCCTATCCGGCCCCGCTGGTTCCCCAGAAGGACAATTAGCAGCTAACGTTGTTATCCTGGATCCCGGCACCGGTCAGATTCTGGCTTATGTTGATGATCCCAACAGCAATCTTGATCCATCCAGTCTCCCAGGACATCCTCCAGCCTCCCTGCTGACCCCATTCATCTATCTAACTTCGTTTACGCGTGGCTTTACCCCTGCCTCGTTGGTGTGGGATATCTCAACCGAGGATGTACTGCCCGAGATTGACACTCTCGATGAACAAAAACACGGCCCCATGCGGTTACGGATAGCTCTGGCAAACGATATTCTCATTCCTGCTGCCCAGGTCATGGATCGTGTTGGCCCGGAAAATATTTATCGTACAATCCGCCAATTTGGACTTTTGACCAGCTCTGACGAGCAAGACAGCCTGCCAGAGAACCTTGACCAATCAATTCTTCTAGATGGTGGTGATGTAACCCTCTTAAGCTTCGTCCAGGCAATGGGCGTATTTGCCAACCAGGGTGTTTTGGCAGGTATTCCCACTCAAACTCCCGGGGATACGCAGGAGGGTTCTCAATCAATCATTGAACCAATCGTTATACTCGCCATTCAAGCAACAAACCAACACAGGTGGATTCAACCAGCAGCCGGACGAAATCAACCAATTTTGAGCACACAGTTAGCCTATCTGATCACAAATATCCTTAGCGATGAGGCTGCTCGCTGGCTAACCCTCGGGCATCCCAATGCCCTGGAAATAGGTCGACCAGCTGCCGCCAAGCTGGGCAGCAGCGCTGCTGGACAAGATGTCTGGACGGTTGGATACACACCTCAACTAGTCATCGGCGTTTGGATGGGTCGCGTATCTGCGCCCGAAAATGCACTACCACTTTCTCCCCAGTTACCAGCTGCCTTATGGCATGCACTGATGCAGAATGCCCACCAGGAATTACCAACTGAGAGCTGGATAATACCCAACGGGATCACCACTCTCGAAGTTTGTGATCCATCTGGAATGTTGCCTTCACCCTATTGCGCTACAGTAGTCAGCGAAATTTTCCTATCTGGCACCGAGCCCATGCAGGTTGATAATCTGTACCAGGTGGTAAAAGTTAATCGTGAAACAGGCTTACTGGCTACAATCTATACACCTTCTGAGTTGGTGGAGGAAAAAGTCTTTCTACAAGTACCTCAGGAAGCAACTACCTGGGCGCACCAGGCTGGCATGCCAATCCCACCGGATAGTTATGATGTGTATACTTCAAATTTACAGAATGACCAAAATGCCGTGATTCAATCTCCAGGCATGTTTTCAGTAGTAGGGGGTGATGTTTCAATATCTGGCACAGCCGCGGGAGGCGATTTTTCATATTACCGCATTCAACTCGGCCAGGGATTAAATCCTGCAGCCTGGACACAAATTGGTCTGGATGTGACCAAGCCAGCCCGTAATACAGAATTGGCTTTGTGGGATACCAATGGGTTAAGTGGTTTGTACACCTTGCAGCTTCTGGTTGTGCGTGAGGATCAACAGGTAGACACCAGCACAATCCAGGTGACCGTCGATAATCAAGCGCCTGAGGTTACGATCGTGTATCCTCAGGCGGGGCAAACGCTTGATTTACCTTCTATAACCATTCAGGTGGCTGCAGAGGACGACTTACAGCTAAAGGAAGTTCGCATCCTGATCGATAATCGTTTGATTGCCCGTCTCGATCAACCACCCTTTGCAGTAAGCTGGCAAACCCAGCCAGGAGAACACAGCTTACTTGTTGAGGCTGAAGACCAGGCTGGCAATAAAACCAATCACCAAGTGATCTTTACCATAAAGTAACCTTAACCAAAAAAACTGCGGGCGACAGGGATGCCGCCCGCAGTTTGATTCAATGGAGGGTTGATTTATGGAACAGATAAAGCAAAAGCGTCAAACTCCACAACAATCGGGGTTACACCAAAAGAGGATACTGATATCCCTGTCAGGCCTGATTTCAGGGTGGTGTCCTTGATCGTCTTAACCAGGGAATCGTTAATAATCAAGGACAACTCACTGCCCTCACAAATTGCTCCGTAGTGGTTAACTTGCTGACCCATTTTGATCAAGGTCGAACCACCTGTCCAGAGGGTTCGCCACGCCTGGGTATTGGCATCATAGCGATAGATCCAAAACTCCCCGTTACTGGCAACATTAAACTCATACCAGCCGCGGTCAGAGTAGCGACAGAATAGACTGATATTATTGGTGCTCTTCCCTAAGTTTTCGGTAGACGTATCAATGCGCACATCTGCCAGGTCCAGGGCATTGTTTGCCACATAAACCCAGGTATCACGTTCCTGAATATCAAAGCGCAGCCGGCTGTTGTCCGCCAGCAGGTCAAAATTCTCTTCCTGACCACTCATCAGGAACCATTCCCAGTCAGCCAGCTCATCATCAAACTCGGTGAAGTAATACACATCCCCAGATGCGGATGCACTTGGATCGATGTACAAATTTTCGTTCCCCACGGTCCCGCCATTGTTATCGTTACCAGTGCCTGGATCAAAGGTGGATGCCAGTTCCAATTCACGACCATTTAGCTGCCCTTCCAGCACTTCGCCATTTGCCCAGCGCAGCACCTGGATGCTCAGAGTATCCGTTGGGTCATGACTACGCAAGATGTCACAGTAATCAGCCATCGTGCCATCGGTGGCAAGGACCAAGTTTTCCATCATCGTGATGATATCGCCCGCCACTAAACCAGCTTTATCCGCGGGGGAACCCGACTGCACTGAGGAAACCCACACACCAGTCAGGCTGCCATCATCGGTCCCGACCGCAGAACCATTCACACCAATGGTATCCAGGTTGTTACCAGTCTTAAGCTCGTCGATCACAGGTCTGGCGGTGTCTCGGGAAATCCCAAACGCCTGGCGCGTGCTGGCATTGCCAGCATAGTGTACACCAATCACCTGGGCTCCGCTCGTGATCACAGGTCCGCCGGAATTCCCTGGATTGGTGGAGGCATCATATTCGATCACCGAATCAACTGAAGCCCAGCTCGATTCTCCGTTTGCTCTGGCTTTGGAGATCACACCCTTGGTCAAAGTAAATTCTGGGTCACCCAGTGGATAACCAGCCACGTAGATATCCATGCCGACATTAATCTGTCCATCATACAGGTCCAGGTATTCGTAACCGTCACCGGAGATATCAATAACTGCAAGATCGGAACATTCCGAGACGCCCAGAACCCGGGCATTGCGCGACTCTGTCTCTCCTCCAACCCATACTTTGATCAATGCGGCGCCAGTGACAACGTGGTTATTGGTAACAGCAATACCGGATGGATCAATGATAAAACCCGATCCCCGTCCTGCTCCGTTCATCACCAGACCAAATTCCGGGTCAATGAACGTCCCCTGGGCTTCAATCTGGATGATGGCTTTTTGCACATCTTGCAGGGTATTGACAGCCCCACTGGCTGGTGTCTCCGTCGGAGCTTCCGTTGGAACAGCGGTTGGTTCCGGCATAGGGGTTGGCGGTGTCGTGGGTTGAGCAGGAGCTTCTGTTACTACTGGTACCTGGGTAGGACTCCCCCCACCACAAGCAACCAGTGCCACCATAACAAGGAAGTAAATAAACGGCTTGAATACTTGGATGCGCATGTGCTAATCTCCTCAGGTAGTTGTTCGGTTTTACAGTCAAGACAAGGAAAAGGGAAATATTGGAAAAAGTTTACCACCATTTCATGATAGGTTCATGACAATTTAACCAAATAAGGTCTTTTTTTCCTAACAGAACTCTTAGTCTTGAAGAAGGCGGCGTGTGGTTGAAAAAGCTAAAGGCGGTAAATTTCTCCGCTCAAAAAATGCTGCCTGATCTACATCATCGCGCGCTTGCAGCTTTCCATCGACGACCATGGCCCGATAGACGATCAAGATATGTGCCCCACGCGCATGTTCCTGCCCATATAGTACATCGACCAGGCCAGTCACCTGGACATGCAAGCCCGTTTCTTCTTCACACTCGCGCTCGGCAGCGCGAGCCGGGTCCTCTCCGGCATCCACAAAACCAGCTGGCAAAGTCCACAGGCCGCGTTGCGGACTGTTGGCGCGCCGTACCAACAGGACCGCCCCATCCTGTTCAACGAGCACTGCCGCAGCAACTTTTGGGTCGGCGAAGTGCACCCAGTCACATTGCGGACAGACGATCCGCAAACGACCAAATCGCTCCGCCTGGATTACCGCTGTTCCACAAACGGGGCAGTAGTGGATCTCATCGACGATAGCCATATTATCTGGTTCTGGAACGTTGGAGCTGGCGAGTGATCAATGCGGCTGAGCCAGTGATTAGCGCCAGGGTAAGCAGTACCCCCTGGGCAAGGCGCCAGGGCAAGCGTGGATCCCAAACTGGATCAGTAGTGTCAGACTGTACCGCAACGGCTTCACCTGTATCTGCAGCAGCAACCGCGGTAGGCTGGGATGCGGCCGCTAGTTCTGCGACTTCAGCAGACGGGGTTTCTGTTGCATTCATCACTTCCCCTGCAGGAGCTTCCTCCAATGGCGGCGCCGCTTCGAGAAGAGGCGCTTCTTCTGCGGAAGGTGTCTCGGCGAGATAAGCGCCTGCGAAGGGTTCTCCACCTTCAGCCGGTTCCTCCACGGTTGCCTCCGTCTCAGCCACGCTCCACGCATCCAGGCTAAATGTCGGGACAGGTGTACCCTCAGGCGCCATAAGCGCTTTTGGTGAAGGTTCCTCGGTAATGGACTGTCTTAATTCAGAAGCATTGGTGGTAGAGTCAGGCAGCATTGCGGCTTCAGGGGGTACAAACTCCGCCTCTGCAGCCGGTTCACTTACCATCGCCACCTGAGTCGCCAGAGGACCTGAAAAGCTAAACCACTCACCAATCACAGTCAAAACCAATAAGACACTTGCCAGTGCAGAAGAGAAACGTAATGCATTGAATGAAAATAATGGTTTACGGGAAGGTTTTAGCCCACCAACCATTGCAGGGGTTAACGAAAAATTGCGGGGGGCGCGAACACGTGCGGCGGAGCGCAAAATGATACGCGTCCGGCGTAATTCATCCAGGGCCTGCTGTAAGTCAATGCGCTGTTGTAGGGAATGCTCCAGACGTGTTTGTTCCTGGGATGTCAGTTCTCCATCCAGGTACGCCGATAAAATCTCCCAGTCATGTGTAGATAGTTGTTTCGTCATGATTTGCTCTCTTCTACCAGACGAAACGCAGCCGGTAATAGTTCCCAGAAACCCTGCAAACAGTCGCGCAGGCGCAACCTGGCACGTGCCAGCCGGCTCTTAATCGTTCCGAGCGGTGTCTGCATTATTGAAGCTGCTTCTGTGTAATCGACCCCCTGCAAATCGACCAACACAACCACTGCTTTAAATTCATCGGGGAGCTGTTCCAAACAGTTCTGAATTGCCTGGCTTAACTCCTGCCTTTCCGTACTCTCCTCAGGTGTTTCACCAGGATCAGCGATCCAGTGAGGAGATTCGATTTCTTCGTCATCATCATCCAGCGGCTCTAGCGGAGTTGTCGGACGCCGTTTCCGGCGGCGCAATTCATCATAGCAAGCATTAGTTACAATCCGTAATAACCAACCTTTAAATGACCCGCCTCGAAAGCTGTGCATGCTGCGGTAAGCAGAAATGAAAGCTTCTTGGGTCGCATCCTGAGCCGCGTCTAATTCCCCCATCATGCGATAGGCCTGGTTATAAACCATATCTTGATAAGCCAAAACCAGGCGATTAAACGCAGTAAGATCACCCCGCTTGGCTTCCAGGATTAAGGCTGCTTCATCCATACTAAGTGCCTGTGCGCGGGAATATTACATAATTATAGAAAAGCCGCCAGAGGATTATTCCAAGGGCAATGAAAGCCAGCATCACCCAAACAAATGTAACCTGAACGGGTAACTGAAGCCAGATTCCACGCAGCCATGCGCCAAAAGGCGCTGCCAGCAGTACCGCCCACACTGGACGCCACACGCCCCAACCCTGAGTAGCCAGAGGATCCAATGCCTTAATCGGGAGGGCAGCCGCAAACCAGGCAACCAGATAAGGGATCAGGGTGGCCAGAAGTCGCACTCCGGCTGAACCCAGCGTGCCGTGGGTGGCAAACCCGGTGATTGCCACCAGGGAAATAATCAGGATATCCCCAACAAAGAGGTAAATTATTCTACGATTCATCGTGTCATCACCTATTTTGGCATAATCCTATCGCGAAGGCAGAAAAGGGGCAAGGGTCGCCAGCGCCTATTCTTGCAGTGGTAAAATTAAATTATCTACGAGAAAGCACAAACTGGGGTATGGAAATCATCATGGGTGTGAACGGTCCTACCGGCGCCAAACTTACTATCGACGAAGTACACCACAGCCAACACGATCCGCACAAACCAACCTCCAGCCTGTCGGACATCATCCTGGGTGGACAGGATGGCCTGGTCAACGTTTTGGGGGTCATCCTGGGTCTGGCGGCGGCGACAGGTGACACGCGCGTTGTTTTAGTCGCTGGTCTGGCGACAACATTCGCAGAATCCATTTCCATGGGGGCTGTGGCCTATACAACCACCCTGGCTGATGCTTCCTATTACGAGAGCGAACGCGAGCGTGAATATCGTCACATCCAGGAAGTACCTCGCCTGGAACGGGAAGAAGTGCGCGAAATCTATCTGCGCAAAGGATTTCAAGGCGAACTCCTTGACCGCATTGTGGAAACTATCACCGCAAACGAAGATGTGTGGGTAGCGGTGATGATGGCGGAGGAACACAAACTAACCCCCATTAAACGCGGCAGCGCCTTTCGTTCCGCCTTGATTGTTGGAATTTCGGCAATCGTCGGATCGCTAATCCCATTAATCCCCTTCGTCATTCTACCAGTCCAGACTTCCATGTGGGTTTCAGTCCTGATTACCGCAATTACCCTTTTCCTGGTAGGCTCCTATAAAGCACGCACCACAGTTGGCAGCCCGGGCCGGTCGGGGTTGGAGATGGCAGCTATTGGCACCATCAGCGCGATGGCGGGCTATGCAATCGGCCTTTTATTCAAGGTCAGCACGCCTTAAGTCACTCTTCACTCAAATTGTGAGGTCACAGATGAAATATCTCGCCCAGATACTCATGATCATTGCTGCAGGCTTGTTTCTGACCAGCTGCCAGACACAGCCAACCGGAGATAAACTAACGGTGCAAGAAGCCTGGATTCGGGCGATCGGCAGCGGCGAAGACATGGGGCATTCCATGGAAGACCAGTCCACAACCGCGCAACCCACCTCCGGTCTTACAACTGGAGCCTTTATGGTGATTTCAAACTCGGGCGAAGAAGATGATCGCCTGCTACAAGTCCAAACTGATCTGGCACAAAGTGTGGAATTGCACGTCACCGAAATGAAGAACGAAGTTATGACCATGCGCCCGGTGGAGGGAATCGACATTCCTGCAGGGGGAGCTGCAGAATTAATACCGGGTGGGTTTCATGTGATGTTGATCAACCTGCAAAAAGAGATCAAACCGGGTGAAAAATATCCTCTCACCCTGGTCTTCGAAAGAGGCGGCGCTCTGGTCGTTGAAGCCGAGGTGCGCGCACCCTAATCGTTTGTACGGGATTCAAATCTGACTTGCGATCAGGCAGATCGCAATCGATTTATAAGCTGTTGAGGAGTGAGGCAGCCGGCATCAGGAAATAATTGTAAAACTTGAGGCACAAACACCGGTGAGGCAGCCAATACTTCTGCTGGCTTGCCCTGTGCGCTGATGACGCCATCTTCGAGGATCGCCACTCGATCGGCAAGGCGTGCTACCAATTCCACATCGTGAGTTACCAAAATAATCGCATGCCCATCATCGCGCCAGGTTTGCAATAAATCAGCCAGACGTTGTTTGGATGCAGCATCTAACCCACGGGTCGGTTCGTCCAGCAAGAGCAAGCGCGGCTGGGCCACCATGATCGCCGCCAGGGCGACCCGCTGACGCTGACCGACGCTCAGATCACGCGGATAAGCCTCTGCCAGGTTCGCCATACCCATCTGCGCCAGCATCACAGCTGCCTTCTCAACAATGCTCGTTTCCGGGTCTACCGAGCCATTCTGGCGATGACTTAGTGGTTTGTGTGCGTGGCTGTGCAAGGTATAGAGTAATTCATCCAAAACTCGATCTGCAAATAACAAAGCATTTGGGTCTTGCGGCAAATAGCCTACCAAACGAGCCAGGTCTGCTGTTTTTTTACCTGCTATCGATTCACCGAGCAGAAAGATTTCCCCGACCTCAGTTTTCATTAAACCTATCAGGCTGCGCAGTAAGGTGGTTTTTCCAGCCCCATTGGGACCCATCAATGCCAGAACTTCACCCCCCTGGGCATATAGACTTACACCCTTTAAGATCGGTTTTAGCCCATAGAAGACGTGTAGATCGACGATCCTCAATACAGGTTCAGGTAGTGTAGCCTGAATATCGCTTATCAACACATCACTCGATTCAGGCAATTGCACAAGCCGGGCAAATGGCAGCGCTTCCTGGACTGTCAACGGCAGTGGCTGCCAGCCAAAATATTTTCCCAGAGCGACCACCGGCGAAACCAGATCAACCTCGGCAAGCACCTGCCGAGCATCCCCCACCAGCATGCGTCCTGGTTCGCCATCCAAATAGATTATTTGATCTACAAACGGAAGCACGCGCTCCAGACGATGTTCAGCAAGTAGGATGGTAAGCCCAAGCTCACGATTCAAACGCACCAGTGTCTGCAGCACAGCTTCGGCTGCTTCCGGGTCAAGCTGGGAGGTTGGTTCATCCAGGACAAGCAGGCTGGGGTTTAAGGCCATAACGGCTGCCAGAGCCACACGCTGCCGTTCTCCCCCAGAGAGTGTATCCAGGCGCCGCTCACGCAGCGCAGTTAATCCCAATAAATCCAGGGTAGCATCCAGGCGGGTACGGATTTCCGCTGGAGGTAGGGCCAGATTCTCCAGAGCAAAGGCTACCTCGTCTTCCACACGGTCCAGGACAAACTGCGCCTCGGGGTCCTGAAAAACGAACCCAACCTTGCGGCTCATCACCTGAGGAGAAGCATCCACAGGATCCATATCCGCCACACGAATTGTACCGTTGAGAGTTCCACCACTAAAATGGGGTACCAATCCATTCATACAGCGCAGTAAAGTAGATTTCCCAGAGCCAGAGGGGCCCATCACCAGCACAAAGCTCCCAGCAGGAATCTCCAGGTTAATTGATTGGAGTGCCGGGTGGCTTGCGCCTGGATAAGTAAAGCTTACGTCATGAAAAGAAATCATCACCCACGCAAACCAATCACATATGCCGGTAAACCCAATACCAGGAGAGCAGTAGCGAGCCAGGGATCAAAGTCAGGCCACTGCAACAGCGGATAAACCGAATAGTACAGGCTTTCGCGGTCGATCCACTCAAAAGGGAAAAACAAAGCCAGGCCTAAAACCAGTATCCCCGTCAGAACTACCACATCACCTGTACGCCACTCTTCTTTCAGGTAGTTAGTGCGCGGGACTAGACGCCCCGCCCACCAGAGGGCTGCCAGAAAGGCCAATGCCCCTGCCAGGATCAATCCAAGACCCAAAGTTTCCCAACCTGCGCGTGTGCTCACCACCCAGCCAGCCATCACCCACAGCATACTACCAACCATCACCAGACGATGGGCAGTGTTCCCGCTATTTGGCGCTGTGCTGGCGAAACCGCGTGCCGTCATCGCCTCCGAAAGCTGCAACGCACGCTCCAACCCACCTACCAGAAGTGGCATAACCAATGGCAGCCAATCTATCAAACTTGTCATGCGTTGACCGCGCAACATTTGCGCTTCCTTGATCTGGTAAAACTGTCGGATCGTCGTAGGGACAAAGGTCACCGCGATGGAAATAACCACCGCGACCGGAAAGAAGGCACGCGGGATCAAGCGGATAAGCATCCTCACAGGCATCGCCTGATTGAAATCAGTAAAGGCGATCAAAATACCAAACAGCACCAGGCCGTTCGTCAATCCATATACCAGAGCCTCTAGGGTATAAGGACCTCCAATTAACGGCCATTTCTCCGGCAGGGTTAAGAACACCGTCTCACCAAAATGAGAGATCAGCATATTAAAAAGCATCGAAAGCACACTTACGAGAATGCCGAAACGCAGCAGGGAGAATGGATAAGCCCCGCGCTGATTGGCACCCTCGATGAACGAATAAACAACCAGCAGGCAAAGCAGGATCAATGTTAGATAAAACAAATTGCGCGTGACCGATATAGCGATCAGCGCAGCCGATAACCAGGCGAGCCAGGTCCATGTGTGCAGTTGAGTGCTCATCCAGAAAGGTTTGATTGTGCCACTGGCGCTGGCGTTGGCTTATACATGAATGTAAAACGCCGCTTAAAGCGGCGCAATGTGCGCAAAGCTGGCATACCGAACCCCAAGATCAACAGGAAGTTACCACCTGCCCGTACAATGTCCCAAACGAAGGAGGTCAACAGATAATAACTGGCATAGCGCTGCATGGTTTCCCAAATCCCCACTCCGTACTCCCAGTACTGATCTGCTGGTCCGGCGATAAAGGGCCAGGTCCACAGATTCATGATTACACCGTACATCATGCCCCAAAAAGCGCCGAAACCTGCCAGGATCCAGATTTCTTCCCGCCGCCCTTTTTTATGCAGGCCAAGCAGCAGCGGACGCAAAATTGCTGCACTCATCCCTACCCAGCCGGCTGTAAACATCTGGCTGGGTAACCAGGGCCCTACACCACCCGTCAGAATGGCTGATACCACCAGCGTTAACACGCCCATTAAAAAGCCAAAGCGCGCCCCATACACATAACCTGTCAAAACAATTAAAAAGAAGACCGGACTGAACCCACCTGGTCCTGGAATTGCGACCTCAAGAAAGCGCAGTGCAGCATTTATCGCTACCAGAACCCCCAGCAATGCGATCAGCTTGGTGTTCATGGCCTGGCCTTGCACCTCATACACCAGCACCAACAATGCCAGTCCGAGGAGCACCGTAAGCATAAGCGGCATATCGGCACTACGCTGCGAGCCGGGTTGGGCGCCAGTCGTTCCCTGGGGTAAAAAGAACGGGTATAGCAAAGAGACGATCCCAACCAGGCTGCAGACGAGGTAAATCAGGAGGCTCAGCCAGCGATTTTTCATCGATGCTGGGCTATCAAAATAACCATTAAGCCTAAACCCATTGCAACTAACGCAAAGCCAAATACAAGATATCCAGTTGATTGAAAGCCTGATGCAGTGTGATCAGGGATCTGCGAAGCTACCTCAAGGGCGGGCAACATCCCTGCCATATCGGCAGGTTTTACAGCAACCTCATTTGTATTAGCTGTGCTGTGCGTGCTGTCTGCAAGGGACGCTTGCCCAGGCATAGAAGGGCAGATCTGCTCAAAGGAGACCAAAGGCGGTGGTTCGCCATAGCCCCAAACCCAACCCTCAACCGAGCCGGACTGGACAGTGTAATCACTCGACCCACGACCAGAATATACCCATATTCCATCTTCCAAATGCCAATAAGACCAGTAATCTGGAAATTGACAGAAGCAACGATCAGAGCTACAGCCCTGGTCGTTTATACTGCAAACTGCAACATCCTGATTGGCATCATAATATACCGATAGGTCCAGTCCGGCTTGCAGCAATAGATCGTAGCCACTCAAAGCCTGCTCGCCCAGATCGACGCAACTGGTCGCCAGAGAGCCATCGGCAAATTGAACAACCAGACCCGCACGCTCACCTTCTTGAGCAATCACCTGAGGTAAATCCATCAAGCCGAGTACAAGCGCTAATCCTATGACAACCAACCAGCGGAAATTTCGCATTTTTGCGCCTTTCACAATTCAGTTTCTCCGTGACCGTAATTAAACTCCAGGACAGTTATTGGCCACACTCTGAGAATCCTGCCGTACTGATGGGGTAGTAGCGATTCAGCAATGCCACCACTGCCTGCATTGTAGCCAGGTCATTGGAACCGCTGCCAGGCTGCCACTCAAAGCTCCCATCAGCAAGCTGCAAATCCAGCAAATAAAAGATAGGGTTCTGGCCGTCTTTACTCCATTCTTCAGAAGCTGGACTCTGACCGGCGGCCAGGATGGCCTGGATGGCGTAGGCGGTGGAGTTGCCATCGCTGGTGCCCAGGTACTCCTGGCTGTAAGAAAAGCCGCCATCCGGGTTTTGAAAAGACTGCAGAAAAGTCAGCGCATTGCTGATTTCCGGTGATGTCACCGGTTCACCCGCAGCAATCAATGCCTGAATGGCGATCGCTGTAGTATTGGAATCTTCGGCTTCGCCAGGGAACCACGCCCATCCACCGCTGGGTTGGATATGGCTTTTCAGATAAGCCACTGCTTCTGGAAGAATATTTTCTCCACTGGAGAGCACACCCAACATGGCAAACGCCTGAAAGAGGCTTTTGTCGCTGTATGCTCCGGTAGCCGGGTCATAATAATCCTGAGGCAATTTTGTAGCAGGTGGCAAACAAGCCTGGGCCGCTGCCAGCCCCATGGCCAGCTTGCCTGCTGTACCGGCATCTCCTTCAGCATAAGCTGGACCTTCCAGGAGGATATAATCCTGCAAGCCTGGGGCGCCTTCTTGCGCTGTTAGATCAGTCACCGGTAATCCGCTGGCGCCAGCTGCTAATAGAAAATCCAGGGTACTTCCCAACGAGCCATAACCGCCTGTGATGGGGTCCTGCTTACCGAGCAAGTAGTCCATCGCCATTCCAGCAATGAGCTCAGGAGCTGGCGGTGGGGTCACAGTATCTTCGAAAGTCTGCCAACGCCAACCGTCAAAGGCATAGTCCGTCAGTGTTGTTCCACTTGCACCCACCATCGACGCAGCCCACTGGTTTTGCGCCCAATCCCAATTCAGGTAATTCCAAAAATTGGTTGGAGAACAAAAACAATCCTCTGCCGGGCAACCCACTCCTTCAATGCTGCACACTGCAACACCAAAAGAGGTCTCTTGAGTAACCACATCCAGACCCGTCAGAAGCAGGGCATCCACACCAGTGATGGAGCCGGTAAAGGTGATTGGCGTGGTCACCGTATTCTCCTCACCCAACTCAATCACCAGATAGGCTTTAGATCCAGCTATGGGGGGAGTTTTCGTTTCCACAGTCTCCTGGGCAATGGTCTCCGTCGGAGCAGGCTCAGGCGTCTGTGTAGCCGGAACTAAGGTAGGGGCTGGAGATGTCTCAGTAGAGATCACTTCTGCTTGCGTTGCAGAAGTCTCGGCGGTTGCCGGGTTTGCTTCAGATGTGGCAGGTGTGCTTTGGCAGCCAACAATCAATGCACCAATCAGGACAACCATCAAATAATTTACTAACCGAGCAGTTTGTTTTTTCATTTTGTGCCCTCTTCTATTATTGATCTTAATGATTTAACTTCGCGTATAGAGGAGGAAAAAACAAATCCCGCCTTTTAGGCGGGAAGGTCTGAGAGCATTACCTGGTTTGATTTTATAAACCAGGAACTCGACCTCCCTTTCCGCGAAGGGTGTTACGAGCAAGGGAAAGGCGGGTGGTCGGGCTCCACTGTGAACAGTGATACCGTTGCGGGACAGCACCGGACTTTCGAACAGACCAAATCTTGATCTATTCGAGTACCGGGTTTCCCCATTATGCGCCGCGCATCCGGGCGGCTGGCGCACCTTTTCCTGGTAATTCTATTGTTAATCTGAGATAAATTTATCACCAAGCCATTCTTTTGTCAATCACCATCTATAACCGCAGTGGGGAATCCAGTAGGTCATTAATTCATCCGCGGATCAAGAGGGGTTCTGTTTTACATACCTGGATATGAACACTGGATTAGAATTATCCAGCGCTTTACAGGAAAACCATTTTCTGGGTAAAATGTCAATCTGGACCGAGCAGCAACAAGAGGCTCGGATTGAGATACAATAGAAATCACGCTCGCTGAGCTGGTAACATCGAGTTTTCGGAAAATAACTATGTCCAAAAACATTTCCTCTCAACAGACGCCGGATAATAATCCTGGCTCATCAACCGCTCAAAGTGGAAAACTCTTTCCTGTGCTTGTCAATCTCCTGGTAGTCATTCTCATAGGGACAGCCGCAGTACTGGCATACAACCGCTTCGCCAAACAGAGTACAGCGGCTTCCGGTCTGATTAAGGCGCCCAAAGTTGAGGCTGCGCTGGAAGAAGCTGGACCCGAAACTGAATTTGCTGGAGAGGTCGCACTGGCGCCGCTGGAGGACCAGCTATCTGCAGTCGATTTTGGTATCAGCCGGCTCATATCGTTAGATACATTGATTCCCAACCGCCCACGAGTAGAAGTCATCACATATACCGTGCAAACTGGCGAGAGCCTGTTTAGCATTGCGGATCAGTTCAGCATCAAACCAGAGACTATCCTGTGGGGTAATTATGAGACCTTAAAGGACAACCCGCACCTGCTGAAACCAGAGCAAGTGTTGAATATCCTGCCCATAAACGGGACTTATTACCAGTGGAACGAAAATGATAATCTGAACCACGTGGCTGCTATTTTTGGTGTGGACCCTGAAATAATCATCGAATATCCCGGCAACAATATCGACCTGACCGCCTTACAAGAAGGCCAGCCTGCCATTGAGCCAGGTTCCTGGTTGATCATCCCGGATGGCAAGCGCGCATTAAAAGACTGGGGCCCTCCAGCCATCTCACGTACCAATCCGGCGTCTGCTCGTTATTATGGTGCAGGTCACTGTGGTAGTGTTTATGAAGGTGCGGTAGGGAATGGCACTTTCTTATGGCCCACAACCGACCGGACGATTTCTGGGTACACATATAATAGCTCGGTTCACCCGGCAATTGATATCGGCGGCTCGATTGGGAATGCCATATTTGCCACCGATGGCGGCGTGGTTGTCTATTCGGGATGGAGCGATTATGGCTATGGTTACCTGATTGTGATTGACCACGGTAACGGCTGGCAGTCTGCCTATGCCCACCTCTCCTCGGTTGGAGTTAGCTGTGGACAGAGCGTATTTCAGGGCAATGTGATCGGTGGTCTGGGCAGCACCGGAAACTCAACTGGCCCACACCTGCATTTCGAATTGGTGATTAACGGCGCGAAAGTCAACCCGCTGGACTTCATCCGCTGAGATCTACAATACAGACAAACACACCCCCGTCCAGTAGCGTCTTGACGGGGGTGTGTTTTTTTACACCGAACTTGTACACTCTGCTGACACACATGCACACATCTGGTCGTTTTTGCTTTTCCAGAATAAACAGGGGACAATGATGAAATTAATTAAAATAGCAGACGCCTGAGTGAGGGGGGCACCCAGGCGTCTGCTAAAAGCAAGTTTACCAAAATTACCAATTTAATATATTGCGTCTTCGTTGCATCTCAATGACATTTCACAATACCGCGCTTTGGACATACAGAGGTACGAGGTAAGCCCCAGGTGGGAGTCGAACCCACAACCTCGGCCTTAGGAGAGCCTCGCTCTATCCTTTGAGCTACTGGGGCAACAATAAGATTATAACATTCCCTAATCAAGCAATCGTTAGTTGCTAGAAAATATCTTCAGTAAAAAAAATCCCCGCTGCAGGACAGCGGGGATTTACACGTACATGGTTACTAATCCAAGCGCCCGGTGGCAATTGCCTTTTTCACCTCACCGATGGCTTTGGTGATTTCTATCTCACGCGGGCAAGCCACTGTACAATTGAAAATTGTATGGCAGCGATAAACCCCAAACTGATTGTTTAATATTTGCAGCCTTTCGGTTGCCCCTTGATCACGACTATCAAAGATAAAACGGTGGGCGTTAACGATAGCCGCAGGACCAACATAACGATCATTGGACCAGAACGACGGACAGGAGGTTGTGCAAGCAGCGCACAGGATACACTTGGTTGTATCATCGAAACGCGCCCGTTCTTCGGGTGATTGTAAGCGCTCTTTGGCCGGTTCCGGGTCAGTATTGATGAAATAGGGCATCACCGAGCGGAAATGCTCGAAGAAGGGCTCCATATCTACAATCATATCCTTGATCACACTCAGACCCAGGATTGGCTCGATGGTGAGGGAGCTGCTGCCCAAATCTTTCACCAGGACTTTACAAGCCAGGTAATTACGCCCATTGATGCGCATGGCATCCGAACCGCAAATACCATGTGCGCAAGAACGTCGAAAAGACAGTGTACCGTCAATATGCCCTTTGACATACTCCAGCAAGTCCAGTACACGGTCGGTTGGGTCCGCGTCCACCTGGTATGTTGCGAAATAGGGTTTTTTATCCTGCTCAGGATTGTAGCGAAAGACCTTGAGGGTTACCTGCATCGTTGCGGTCCTTTCTAGTACACTCTTTCCTTGGGTTGGTATTTGGTGATGACGACCGGTTTATAGCTTAACTTAATCGGGCCATCGCCGGTCCAAGCCAGGGTATGTTTTAACCAGTTCACATCGTCACGCTTGGAAAAATCATCCCGAGCATGGGCGCCGCGGCTCTCTGTGCGGGCTAAGGCGCTGACCGTGGTTACTTCTGCCAGGTCCAGCAAATTTCCAAGCTCCCATGTTGCCAACAGATCGGTGTTAAAGATCTTGCCACGATCTTCCACGCGAACTTTCTGAAAGCGTTGCTTTAGCTCAATAATTTTGTCAAGGGCTTGTTGCATACCTTCTGCAGTGCGAAAGACACCTACATGGTCGAACATGACCGACCGCATCTCGGTGGAAATATGGATCGGGCGCTCATCGCCTTGTGTCTGGAGCAAATGATCAAATTGTGCTCGGGAAAAATCGGTAGCATCCGCCGGTAGATTGGCGAACGCAGCCTCATTGGCATATGCAGCTGCGTTTAAACCAGCATGTTTGCCAAAAACCAGCAAATCAAGCAAGGAGTTAGTACCCAGGCGGTTTGCGCCATGGACAGAGACACAGGCCACTTCCCCAGCAGCAAACATTCCAGGCAAGATGGTGTTATTTTCATCGATCACAACTTGCCCAAATTTGTCGGTTGGAATACCACCCATCGCATAGTGTGCGGTAGGTTGGATCGGCATCGGCTGGCTGACCGGATCAACGCCCAGATAGGTGCGACAAAAGTCAACAATATCAGGTAGTTTTGAAAGAATTTCTTCAGCTGTCACTACATAAGGTGAGCCATCCAGGCGCTTGCGCCCGTCAAGAGCAGCATATTTATTGACTGATTCCGGTCGCACGTCGAGGTAAAGATAGCGTTTGCCGCCAATGCCGCGCCCTGCCTGCATTTCCAGGTACATCGCCCGACTGATTACATCCCGTGAAGCCAGGTCCTTGACGGTGGGCGCATAATTGGGCATGAAGCGTTCACCCTGATCATTGATCAACACGCCACCTTCACCGCGCACGCCCTCAGTGATCAGAATGCCCAGGCGGTAAATTCCAGTGGGGTGGAACTGGAAAAATTCCATATCCTGGGCAGGAATACCACGCCGCAAGGTGATTGCCACCCCATCACCGGTATATGCATAGGCGTTGGAGGTAATTTCCCAGATGCGCCCATGCCCACCCGTAGCAAATATCACCGCTTTGGCGTGAAAGGTGTGAAATTCGCCGGTCGCCAACTCAATCGCCACAACTCCAGCCGCCACGCCTTCGTTGATGAGTACGTCCACAACCTGGAACTCATCATAGAAGTTCACTTTATTTTTTATGCATTGCTGGTATAGGGTTTGCAAAATCATGTGACCAGTACGATCTGCGGCGTAGCAGGCTCTCTGGACAGGCTTGCCAGTTACGTTATTGGTATGCCCACCAAATGGCCGCTGGGCAATGGTCCCATCCGCGTTGCGCGAGAAGGGTAGCCCCATATGCTCTAACTCATAGACAGCAGGCACTGCTTCACTGCACATAAACTCTATGGCATCCTGATCGCCTAAATAATCACTACCTTTGACGGTGTCATAGGTGTGCCATTCGGGATGATCCTCTTCAGTATTTCCGAGCGCCGCGCCTACTCCACCTTGAGCGGTCCCTGTATGCGAGCGGGTTGGATACAACTTGCTCAAGACAGCAGTTTTTGCTGTGCGTGAAGCATACAGGGCGGCCATCAAGCCAGCGCCACCTGCTCCAATTACGATAACATCGAACTGATGCTTATTCATACAGTTTCTCCTTGAACCTCCTTGGGGTTGGCCATATTCCTTGGACTAAGAGGCCAGGATGACATAAATGGCTACGATCAACAAAAACAGCCACAGCAGAAAAATCAATCCACGAATAAACGGTTGCCAGAATGATGGTCGAAGATAATCTTCCACTACAACCCGCAGTCCGTTAGCCGCATGAGTAACCCCAAAAACCGCCATTAACATCTGCATCACCTGCCAGAATGCGTTTGCCCAATTTGGCTCTAGATCTGGAATGTTGCTGCTGACCACATGATTGGGATTGGGGAAAAATGTCCAGCGCATGAGCGCGCCGATATCCATCTGGTTGCGTGCGCCGTAAGAAAATGCAGCAATCAATCCAATCAGCGCTAGGATGATCATCGCCAGGCCTGAAATACGAGTAAAAATCCACATCAAATATTCGAAGTTAAAACCGGGTTGAACAACTTTGCCGCGCATTGCATCTCCTCCAGGTTTAACCGCCCGAAAGCCCTAGACGGATGATCAAAAAGACAGTCAATCCATAGAGCGGAATAAACACCGCCCATTGCAACCAGATCGCCTCGCGCTGGTATTGCAGCAGCTCTGGGCGCAAGTCCAGGATTATGATCCTGAGACCATTCAGTGCATGAAACAGCACAAAGAAAATTACTAAGGTCTGGAACCAAAAGGATTCATAGATTGTGTTGACGGCAATTGCCCAATCGCTGCCAAATTGTTGGGTGAAAAAAGATGCCAGCACATGCAGGCCAACAAAAAACAACATCCCCAGGCCTGAGATACGATGGAGTATCCAGGCCAGCATGGGTCCTCCGCCTTGATACTTGAGGCCAGCCGTGAAGCCTACTTTTCGATCCAAACCCATGGTTTGCCTCCTTGAACAAGATATAATAGATGTAGTCTTTGGCGACCCTTGTGGAGCCGGTATTCATTGATAATACTGGATAGGCTAATATACATAAGTATATCGCGGCTAATTGTCAAGCGGCAATATTTATTATTCCATTGAAACATCTTCTTGGGAAAGTGACGATTATCCTATATTAATTACATCATCGATACTTATCAAACCTCCCTTTTTCATCTAAAATAGGGTGGGCACGCCAGACCTGTGTGAGGCCATCAGGTGAGACTGGAATACTAAGGCAACACAGGTGTCAGACAAACCAAAACTTAAGGAGGTCTGTGTGGCAAAATCGCACGAACTGCAACGCCGCGACTTTGTCAAATCGGTCGTGGCAGTCATTGGCACTATCATCGGTGGATTTATCACCCTACCAGCCATTGGTTACCTGATCTCGCCAGCTTTGAAAGGTAGTACGGCTGAAGCCTGGATCCCACTAGGTCCTCTCGAGAACTATCCAGTTGACACCCCAACCCTGTTCAATTTTACGCGCACGAAAATTAACGGCTGGGAAAAGACCGTTAACAGTTATGGCGTGTATGTTGTGAACCAGGGTAACGGGCAAGCCAAAGTATACAATAATATGTGCACCCACCTGAGCTGCCGGGTGACCTGGCAGCCCGACAACCAGATCTACTTCTGCCCTTGCCATGACGGCCAATTTGATCCGGACGGAGAAGTTGTGGGCGGCCCTCCCCCCCGCCCTCTGAATGTCTATGAAACAAAAGTTGAAGAAGGGGTCCTTTCCATCCATTTCGTCGAGGGATAATTCATGGAAAAACTTTACACCTGGCTGGATGAACGACTGGGCTTGCAAACGATCTATGATACCGTGCTGGACCGCAAGGTTCCTAAGGTAAATTGGTTTTACACCCTGGGCAGTGCGAGCCTGTTTTTGTTTGTTATGCAAGCTGTAACGGGAATTTTTCTAACTGTCTACTATGTTCCTTCTCCCGATCACGCATATGACAGTATCCAGTACATCATGAATGGGGTCGCCTTTGGCTGGTTGATCCGTGGGATCCACCACTGGGGCGCAACCCTGATGGTAATTGTCGTATTTTTTCACATGTTGCGAACTTTTTTCTTTGCTTCCTATAAATACCCACGCGAGCTCACCTGGCTAACCGGTGTAGGCTTATTGCTCTGCACACTGGGCATGGGCTTTACAGGGTATTTACTCCCCTGGAATCAACGTGCTTATTGGGCAACCACCGTTGGCACTGAAATTCCAGGTACCGCCCCGTTCATTGGGCCATTCATCACCAGTATTCTACGCGGTGGGACTGACCTGAGCGGAGTGACTCTGGCGCGCTTCTTTTCGGTTCATATCTGGTGGTTGCCGGCTGCAATCGTCCTGCTGATCGGCGTGCATATGTATCTGATCATACGCCTGGGCATCAGCTCGGTTCCAAAGCCGGAAGATTAAGGATCAGGAGCACAGCGATGAGCGAAGACTACAAACAAGCCTATCATGAGAAATATGCCAAAGAGAAACAGCATGGGGTAAAATTTTTTCCAGACATCATTTTTAAAGACGTGCTGGTGTCATTTGGCATCTTCGTGCTCCTGGTCGGATTAGCGATATTCGTAGGTGTAGCCAACGAGCCGCCCGCCGATCCATCCGATTCATCCTATATTCCGCGCCCGGAATGGTATTTCTTGTTCCTGTTCGAAATGCTCAAGTATTTTCCAGGGCAAATCGAATGGGTTGGGACCACGATCATTCCTGGTTTAGCAGTTTTAGCTCTCTTTTTGCTGCCATTCTTCGACCGCAACCGCTCACGCCACTGGTCTAAGCGCAAGTTTGCTCTCGGATTTATGAGCGCGGTAGTGATCGGTATGGTAGCGCTCACCGTCATGGCAGTAGTTTCAACACCTCCCCAGGAAGAGGTCGCTCTGGCATCTACCCTGAGTGACCAAATTATCATCGGACAGGATGTCTATTCTGTCCAGTGTGTTGAATGTCACGGTGCAGAGGGCGAAGGCGGCGAGATCATCGGCGTAGAAGGTCTGGAAGGGATTGTCCTGGACCCCATCAACCATTCTGACATCATGTATACCTTCACCGATGAAACGCTGTACAATATTGTTGATTATGGTCAGCCTGGCCTGGGGATGCCGCCGTTTGGTCTGGCTTATGGTGGTGAGCTTTCACGCGGCGATATTACTGCACTGGTAAATTTCATGCGCTATACCTGGGATGATCGAGCCGAGTTACCAGCAGAAGTAGTTGCTGCATCAGCAATCCCCGCCCTCAAGCCTGGTGAGGTGCCTTCCTATGAGGTTCATATCGAACCCATCGTCAAACGCTTCTGCGTCTCCTGCCATCGACCCAACAAGGAGAACAACAATTACCTGATGCGCACCTACGAAGAGATCATGACTTCGGGTGACAATGCGCCGAACATCATTGCCGGCGACCTGGGTAACAATACTATACGGATGCTGCATCGCGAGGAAATTGAGGCGGGTGGTCCTATGCCACCGACGAAAGCCCTTAAACCCGAATTTATAGAGATTTTTGAACGATGGGTTATGGGCGGCACGCCCAATACCGCGGCGGAGGCTGCCGCACTCAGCACAACCAGCGAACCAGCCCAAGCCGAGACTGAAACCCCGGCGCCCTGACGCGCCGCCTGTAGTAAAACCACGACTTAATAAAAACAGGGCTGTCTGCGTGCAAAATTCAGACAGCCCTGTAATGTTTAACAATCCGCAAGCTATATCAATCGTCCATATGGCGGATGATCGCGTCGCCAAATTCCGATGTCTTGAGCAAAACAGCGCCTTCCATCAAACGATGGAAATCGTAAGTCACCGTTTTAGCGGTAATAGCGCCTTCCATGCCCTTTAGAATTCGATCCGCAGCCTCGTGCCAGCCCATATATCGCAACATCATCTCGCCAGACAGGATCACAGAGCCAGGATTGACGACGTCTTTATCGGCATACTTTGGAGCAGTGCCGTGAGTGGCTTCGAAAACAGCATGACCGGTAGCATAATTTATATTCCCACCTGGAGCAATCCCAATACCACCCACTTGCGCTGCCAGAGCGTCTGAAAGATAATCACCGTTCAAGTTCATGGTTGCCAGCACATCAAATTCGCGCGCCCGGGTGATCGTCTGTTGGAAAACAATATCTGCAATTACATCTTTGATTAACAAACGCCCTGCTTTTAAAGCAGCACTTTGTTCAGCGTTGGCAACCTCTTCGCCGTGTTGATCCTTAGTGCGCTCCCACTGCGCCCAGGTGTACACTTGATCGCCAAATTCGCTCTCCGCCAATTCATATCCCCAGTTACGGAAGGCGCCTTCGGTGTATTTCATGATATTGCCTTTGTGGACCAGAGTCACACTCATGCGGCGGTTTTCCAGCGCCCATTGGATGGCTGCACGGACTAAACGCCCCGTACCTTCTTTCGATACCGGTTTAATTCCGATACCAGACGTGGCAGGAAAACGAATTTTGGCATAATCTTTGGGAAATTGTTCTTTGAGCAGCCTGACAAAACGCTCATTATCTGGAGTCCCTAGTTCGTATTCGATCCCCGTATAAATATCCTCTGTGTTCTCGCGGAAAACGACGATATTAACATCTTCTGGCTTTTTGACCGGGGATGGCACGCCTCTAAAATATTGCACAGGACGCTGGCAAACATACAAATCCAAAGCTTTGCGCAGTGCGACATTCAACGAACGGATGCCTCCTCCTATCGGGGTGGTCAGGGGACCTTTAATGCCAACCAGGAACTCCTGAAAGGCCTTGATTGTCTCATCGGGCAGCCAGGATCCAAATTTCTCAAAGGCTTTCTCGCCGGCATATACTTCCATCCAATAGATTTTGCGTCGCCCCGCATAAGCCCCTTCCACAGCCGCATCCAGGACCCGGACAGATGCACGCCAGATATCCCGCCCAGTTCCATCCCCTTCGATAAACGGGATGATGGGTTTGTCAGACACCCGCAATATGCCCTGATCAATGGTTATCTTCTCCCCACCTGCCGGCACCTGAATTATTTCATAGCTCATCGTGATTTCTCCCTGGTAATATATTTGGTGTATTCAGATAGATTATAGCAAAGAGACTCAACCGAACGACAACCAATTTAGAAGTTGCTTGATTCAGTGTAATATCAGGCTTGTTTGGACAGTGCTGGCCAAATAACCTCAGCATTCCAGTTAATAAAATCATGCTTAAAACATCTTGTCAGGCGAGCCATCCAGGACTATACTTAATGAACCGGGTTGGAATGAACAATTAATTGGATATTCCTCCTGGCAAGTGGATTCAGTATGTTGAACTACAAACACTCTCTCGTTCCATTCATGGTTCCATATCGGGTTATCCTTCGTTTAAGGTTCCCCCGCCATGCAGACGCGCCTGAACGTAGTTGTTGCGATATGGAGGTCCTGGCCTAAGGTCTCAAAGAGCGCGAACAATCCGCTTCCCGTTACCCCTGGCGCAGGTTTCCAGAACTGTTGAGGTGCGGGAAGTTTTATTTTTAATTAATTCTCATTTTTTTAGAAAGGACACTTGTAGACAGCACATCATGAACGAAGATCACTTATCCCAAGACGAAGATCCTCTAAGTACGTCAAAAAAGCCACCTTGAATTGATAAGTTCAGCGAGCAGTTGCTCGCACAGCTAGCAGGTTTGAATTACCTGCTTGATAGGAGTTGCGCTATGATCACATACTACATCAAGACCGAACAGGGCTTGACCACCCTGAATGAGCCACAGATTGGCTGCTGGATTAATGTCACAAATCCAACCGCTCAGGAAATTGAAGCTCTTACCAATCTGGGTATCCCTTATGACTATATAACATATCCTTTAGACACGGATGAGCGCGCCCGTTCTGAACGAGAGAATGGTGAATTGCTGATCATCTTACGCGTACCTGTCTTCCAGGGGCACAACGCAGATATTCCGTTTACAACCGTTCCCCTGGGTATTATTCTCACCGGCCATTATTTAATCACCGTGTGCAAGGTCGAATCTGACATCTTGCACGAGTTAAGTATGAGTCATACCAAGACCCTGACCCCTTCTAAACAAGAGCGATTTGTCCTGTACACCTTTCTACGCACAGCCCAGAAATATCTTACCAACCTGCGTGAAATTAATAAAACTGTAGATATACTCGAAGACAAACTACAACTCTCTACCCGCAACAGAGAACTTTTGGATCTTTTGAAGTACCAAAAGAGTTTGACCTTTTTCACAACTGCACTGAAATCTAACGAACTCATGATGGAACGCCTGCGACGGAATGGGATGTTTGTGAATTTCCCCGAAGACCAGGATTTATTGGAGGATGTTCTTACTGAAAACCAACAAGCAATGGAAATGACCAGTATCTCCAGTAATATTTTAAGCAGCATGATGGATGCTTTTGCGTCAATTATTTCAAACAACGTCAACTCCGTCATGAAGCTGCTAGCATCGATCACGATCGTGCTCAGCATTCCAATTATGGTCTCCAGTTTCTATGGTATGAACGTGAGAAATCTACCTCTAGCCGATTCAGCACAGGCCTTTCTCATCATCCTGTTTATATCGGTATTACTTACCTTAATCGTATTTGTGATTTTCTACAAGCGAGATTGGTTATAGTCGAAATAGCGCATTAAGTGCATCCGGCGCTCTATCTAACTGGGCGCCGGATGTCATTATGCCAGAATCACATACTGCCTGAGGAATTCGTCTAACACCGCATAATACTCCATGATCGTATCAGGCTTACGAAATCCATGTCCTTCGCCAGCGAAAACATGGTACACATGCGGAACGCCCCGCCTTTGTAAAGAAGCGACAATTTCATCCGATTGGCGGCGCGGCACAACCGGGTCGATTTCTCCCTGAAAAACTGCCAGTGGTTCTTGGATCTGATCAGCAAAGAAAATTGGTGAACGCAGGCGGTAACTCTCTGCAGCTTCAGGAAGCGGACCAACCAGGGAATCCGTGTAGTGCGCCTCGAATTTATGTGTTTCAGCAGCCAGCGCAAAAAGGTTAGAAACCCCATACTGGCAAACTCCTGCCTTAAAGAAGCCGGGATAATCCTCTAGCGCCTTCAGAACGGTAAAGCCACCGGCGCTACCACCCATAATAACCAGTTTACCTGGGTCTACCAGACCACGCTCAACAAACGCCTTAGCGCCGCTGACCGCATCCTGCACGTCAAGAACTCCCCACTGTCCGCGTAGCGCCTGGGTATAAGCGCGGCCATAGCCTGTACTGCCGCGATAATTGACTTCCAGTACAGCGTAGCCACGGCTGGTGAAAAACTGGTTTTCAGGCGAGTATGTTGCCCGGCGCTGGCTGGTCGGTCCGCCGTGGATCATCACCATCAAAGGTGGTAGGCCAATCCCGTCGTAACCCGGATTCTGCGGCAGATAATACTGCCCATAGACTTCGCCCCCATCCAATCCATGCCAGCTTAAAGATTCAGAGACAGAATAGGTATCGAGCTTAAGATGCTCCGGGGTCGACCGGCGCCAAATGCGCGTGACGCCTTCATCCGGCCGGCAGGTGATAACCCGCTGAGGAATGCGATCGTCGGCCGCCAGCAGCGCAATCTCCACCGGGTAATCAATCCCGGGACGCATGGCAATCTGGTCCAGGCTGCAATAAGAAATATCCAGCTGCACCTGGCTCTCCTGCCCAGTCTCAAGCTCGATTTGCCAGAGCGTAACCCGCCCTGCCTGGTTGCGCAAGCAGAAAATTCGTTTACCATCGGGAGAGAACTGGATCGTGCGTTTCCCCTGAGTCCAGGCCGGCACAGCATGTTCAGCCTCAGCCGTCGTTAGCTGTGCAGAATTCCCATTCCGGAAATCATACAGGTATATCTGCCACCAATCAGACGCGTCGGAGACATATGCCAGGTAGCGACCATCGGGTGAAAAAACTGGTTGGAAAATCGACGTCTTTTCATCGCCAGCAATGATCCTGGTTTCCACCAGCACCGGCAAGCTCCCTGAAACAGTCTCCAGTCGCCCGACACAGAGCTGAGTCCCATCCCAGGGCATATTCGGATGGCTCCACTGCACCCAGGCGATCCACAGAGGATCACCCACTTCAGATGGTCGCCAGACCGGCTGCATATAAAAATCTTGCCCAAACGCCAGGCGCTGCGGCCAGAATTTGCCCTGTACATCCACCACAGCCAGGCTGTCCTCATCCTGATAGCTATGGACGTACAACAGCCATTTCTTATCCGGTGAAAGAACTGGGGCAGCAGCAGATCCAAAAGCAGGCGTCAATCTCGCAGCCTGACCTGGTTCAAGCGGCTGGCGAACAATTGAGCCAGTCTCAGCATCGACAAAAAAAGCCAGGCCCTGCCCCACACCAAAATCACCCCCGCCATAACCCACGCGCGCCCGGATGGTATATTCACTGTTCAAGTCGCGCGCAGCCTGTCCATCAGGCGGCTGCATTACAAGTACATTGCGTCCCATGCGGCTTTCCAGCCACAACAAATTTCCACTCTCATCCCAGCTCACATCTGAAAAGCTCAAGGATGTAGACAGACTGGCAGGTGTAAATTGACTCTTCCAAAGACCGTAGGCCAGGCGTGTTTTTTCTTGATTCATCGCTCACCTGTGTTTCCTGATATTGACTCATCCAAGTCTTCTAAAGTGTAATGAAAGCTCTTGCGGTGCAGAGGGCAGTCCCCAAATCGTGACAATGCCTGGCGGTGCTGGCGGGTTCCGTAACCTTTATGTTGCGCAAATCCATACACCGGATAGGATTTGCCAGCTTCGATCATGAACTGGTCGCGGGCGGTCTTCGCCAGAATCGAGCCAGCCGCCACGCTCAACGCCAGCCTGTCACCTTTTACGAGCGCAGTTTGGGGGAAGTCCATCTCCGGGAGGATCAGAAAATCCGATAATAAATACTCTGGACCAGGGTTGAGCTGCTCAATCGCCCGGGTTACTGCCAGATGCGTCGCTGGAACGACACCGTAAGCATCCACTTCCTCATGGTTAGCAAACCCTACCGCCCAGCATAGTGCTGTTTGGCAGATCACCTCACGCCAGGTAAGGCGGGCATTGGGAGTCATCAATTTCGAATCGCGCACGCCATGCAATTTTTCTAATAGTCCAGCCATCTGTGGCAAGATCACCACACCTGCCGCTACCGGGCCTGCCAACGCCCCCCGCCCCGCCTCATCAATCCCCGCAACATACCGGTACCCACCCTCCCACAATGCCATTTCATAATCGAGGCTGGGTGCGAAAGCATAAGCAGACCGTTCAACTACACTCACGATATCGCCCTTGCAGCGAGTTCAAGCGAATGCGCAGCAAATCCCGAGCCATTTCGAAGGAATCGTTCACCACCCGCACTTTACTATCAGCATTGAAATACCAGGGAATTGGCAACTCGACAATCCGGTAACCACGTTGGCGGGCGATAAACAGAAGTTCGACGTCAAATGCCAGACCTGTCAGCGTCAGGCAAGGAAACAAATCTTCTGCCACATCTGCACGCAGGCATTTGAATCCACATTGTGTATCCTGCAGGTCAGGCAGTGCCAGCATGCGGATCAATAAATTGAAGATGCGGCCGATCAAATGACGATAAGCTGGCTCGTCATAACGGACTGCCCCCGGTGCTTCGCGAGAAGCAATGGCAATTTGGCTATCGGCTAGTATGGGTGGTAGAAACCGGTTGATCTCCCCGGGCGGCATAGAAAAATCTGCATCAGCCATAAAGCGATATTCACCGCATGCCTCCAGCATGCCGTGTTGCACAGCCAGGCCTTTGCCGCGTGCCTGTTCCTGTATCACCCTCAATTGGGGATGTTTTTCAGCAAATGCGCGGGCAATCTCCAGAGTCCGATCCTGACTGCCGTTTTCAACCAGAATCAGCTCTGCCAAATAGGTTTGTTGACTCATAAAGTGGAGCGCCTGCTCAATGGTATTGGGCAGGCGGCGTTCCTCATTATGAACCGGGATAATAATTGACAGAAAAGGTTTTTCCAAGCAAACCACTCGCAAGCAGGAAATTAGGTATTCATCACAACCAGAACGACTAAAGCTGCCAGGACTAAAATATTTACCACGACCATCAATCCCAGGATCAGCAATTGTTTTCGATCAAATGGTACTTTTTTCAGGATTGGGTTCTCAGTACGATCGTATATAACATTAGGAGGTAGATGTTCTGGATTCTCAGCAGGCAACTCGCGGAACGAAAAAACATCACGCGCATCTTCGATAGCCTTTGGCTCCAATGCCGGATGCCCCTCGCCTGCCAGGGCGCGCGAAATACGGTGGACAGCTTCCTTATCCAGCATGGCGCGGCTTTGCAGCAAGTTCACTGCAAATCTTTCCAGTGCATCAATCAGTACAACGCGCACCAGCGGACGTGCCGTATCGATATGTACACCGGGATCGGTCATGAATAACGCCGGTTCAATAGACCCTACTTTCAAATCACGAACCGTGAGCAATTCTGATACAACCTCGGTCATTTGTTTGGTCCGTTTTAACAGGTTAGGCTTTGCCAGGCGATAACGATGGAAGCGATCATCCATTACTTCCCATGTATCTTCTCTGGCCTTAAAAACGCCCTTTATCGATGTTGTATAAATCACCCACACCCCTGGAGGGCCAATCAAGACCATTGGGATAGGCACTTCCAGGCCTGGCAGCCTCAGACCAGTTAACAAAATATACTGGTTGTCCAGCATGCGGTCAAGAATTTTGATCGCGGTTGCATTTGCACCGGAATCCGGCTTTTCCGCTGCAATTGGCAAAAGCTTACGGATCCCTTTAACAAGACCGGATTCTTCTTTTACTTGAGTTTGTTCTGCCAGATTCACTACTTTCATTCTGGTCTCCTGCTGGCTGTGTTAGTATCCGCACAAGTCTGCCCCTGCCACAGATTAACAGACATGCTGTTCCCAAATATGGTTTAACTGGCGAACACTTTCCCTTATTATCTGTTGGCGATAGCGTACCTCTATCGTTGCAGGCACATACACATACAATTCATCCTGTAAGCGTTGCGGAGAGCTTATAAATGCATTTAACTTTTCAACAGGTAAGCCCAGGCGCTCGGCAAATATTTGAGAGGTTTTCGCCTCACCACCTGGGGTTAATTGGTCTGCCAGAATTTCTTTCCACTTTATTAAGTGCTCATCGCTTACGAATGGTAACCAATGGTCTGGTTTCAAGGAGTGTAAGAATCCGCCCATGTTTGGGTCTATCTTTGGAAAGAGCTGTTCGTCCAGGTGTGTGCGTAGAACATTATGCATATAGCTTTGTTGTGTGCGCGTCTCCCAGATCACCGGGGAGTAGAAATATGGCATATAGATTTGTAGCACCCAATGCCAATCAGCCAGCAGATGGCAGATATATCCAGCGATGAATGCAGCTTTATCGGGTCTCAGTTGCTTTCGGCAGGCCAAATCTGGAAAGTAGAGCAGCATTCGCTCCCATGCACCCCGGCTATCGTGGGTGATCGGAACATCAAAGAAATGTGTCGCTCGACGGTCCTGCCCTGATACAGTCTGAACATCAGGAGCCGTGTTCCCCAGAAAGAATGCTGCTTTATATTCCTTGAAAAAATCTGCTGCATCCGCCTCTAGAACTGGATGGTCTAAAATTTCCTCAGCTAAACTTAAATGATAAAACGGTGTAGGCACACTGAGATTATATGCTACTTAACCAGCTTGGCAAGAATCAGGCTGCTAACAAAAAAGTCGGGAATTGCCCGACTTTTCAAATAATGGGAGCGTTTTCAAGTTGATCACTCTCTGTATCCCCCACCTGCGTCATTAAATATTCTTGTCCGTTTATTTTATGTACGAGCACCTGATCGGTGACCTCAAAAACGCCACCCATTTGGGGGATGCGTTTTCCGATATAAAACTTCTTTCCAGCGTGAATATGTTCTAACAGCGCCTGGCGGTCCAGGAGGATATAATCGGAAAAGGTAGGACCGCGCCGCAGATACGTACGCGCCCAATCCACTTTGCCATCCGGCGAAAAGTGGATTGCTTCAATGACACCATCATATTTCGGTTTTGCCACGCTTGCCTCCGGAATTAATTCCACTGTTATGCAAGCAGAATTACAACCTGGTTATCTGTGAAAGGTCGGGGCGGGCGGACTCGAACCGCCGACCCCCGCGTCCCAAACGCGGTGCGCTACCGGACTGCGCTACGCCCCGAACGATGAGAGTATAATCCGATTAGGTCAAAACCGTCAAGAAGAAGAACCTGTAGATGCTTATGTCTCACGCACTACTCTATGATGCCCATCACCAACGACACCTGGAGGACCTCCCCTTCTGGTTGGAGTTGGCCAGAAATGCCAACGGCCCGATTCTCGAGTTAGGCTGTGGCACCGGACGTATTCTATTACCATTACTGGAAAATGATCTGCCAGCCATGGGTCTGGACCTGGATGTAGATATGCTGGCCATCCTGCAAGAGAAATCCAGTTTGACCAAACACACGCCACCACTCATACGCGCCGACATGGCTGCGTTCCACTTCAGTGATCGTTTTTCCCTGATCATCCTACCTTGCAATACCCTGAGCACTTTGCAAGAAACTGCTCGAATCGCTATGTTGGAGCTGGCTACGTACCACCTGGCTCCCGGAGGTTTATTTGCAGCCAGTATCCCTAATCCACTTCTGTTGGCAAGTCTCCCCCAGCAGGTCGATCCCGAGATGGAAGAGAGCTTCACCCACCCACTGGATGGTACAGTTGTCCAGGTAAGTAATGCCTGGGAGCATAACGATAAGCTCTTCACCCTGCACTGGTACTATGATCTCCAACGAACGGATGGCAGTCAGGAGCGGTTCTCAGCTACCAGCTATCACAACCTTATTCCAGCATCCCAGTATGTCGCTGAGTTTGAGGCGGCTGGATTGACGATCCTACACCAATATGGGGATTTTAAGCGCCGTCCGTTTACACGACGCGCTCACAATTTGATCCTCGTAGCTCGCAAACCTATTTAATGTGAATTCAGTTGTAAGGATTTTGGTTCCATTCTTTTTTCTGCACTGACGTTGATCAACCTACTCCGGACAAAGACTATCAAGATCATTTCGCAACAATAATTTTGTTTCACCCATCCAATCGATTTAACCCACGGCAGCGATTACCCAAGCAAATGCCCCACGCTGTTTCTTGTGACTTAGCGTGGGGCATTACTTCCAGGGCGATTTCAAGTACTTTACTGATCAGTAGCGCAGCAAGGCGCCAATGTCCTCAAAGGAGCTGATCAATTGTTCATCATGTAGAACCTCAACATCACCACCTTGAGCTAAAACCTGGCGTACTGCTTCTTCAACCGCATCGGGAAGCTCTCTGAATGTTCCGCCACAAAATGGGCATTTCTCCAATTGTTCGGTAGTCACATATTCACAACCCTGGCACTGATAACCAGGAGCCCGGTAGCCATCCCTCAAGATCAAGGTTTGCACCCGCCCAGAACGCACAGCCTCCAGAGTATCCTCAAGTTTCAGAATACCACCACGCCCCTTGGCAGCGCCGGTAATCATTGCTTCGACCAGCTGCTTCTCGCGTTGCAGCTCAGCTGCTTCCCCCACTTTCATCGCTCGCTCGAGAATCTCAGGGTCCGTAGCCATCATACTCACTGCATAAGTGCCCACAATCAGGCTTTGCCACGCTTTGGGCAAGTGACTGCGAAATGCTGCCACATTATCATCTGTACCGCCAATCAATATTCGGCGCACATTGTTTTCTGCGAAAAATTGGGTTGCAAAATCAACAGCTTCTTTGATATTACGGTCCGTTTGTTCTTCGACATAATCGGACTGGTTAGCTCCGCCAGCTCGCCGTCCTCCAGCTTGAGATCCACTGCCGCGCTTGGCATGCCGGATCGCCTCACCCATTACGCCATCCTGCTCACGCAATTCACCGAGATGAAAATTGAATAATCGGGCGCCTTGCTTATCTACCAGCACCACTCCATAACCACCATAAGCATCCAGAATATCCGCCAAGGGTTTTACATATGGGTGTTCGCCAACGCGCACCCGACTCCGGAGTTCGACTTGCAATGGATAGGCGCGAAAGAATCCTTCTGCCAGGCAGGAAAAAATCGCCACACTGCGCCCGGACCAGTTATATTCGTGGTCAAAATAGCGCAGTATGGCTGAAACATCATCTGGGAGATTAATGCCTTTGAGCATGCTGCGTAAACGCAGCTTATGCCCATCTGCACTCCCCTCAGCAGGATCTGTACTCTGAAAAACGCTGAGTATGGGAGTCTTTGCCTGATAGCTCAACAATTCATGCAGGTCATGATCAGTCAACATATATTACCTCCTGTTCACGAATAGGGCCCGGTGGCTACCTGCAGATGGCAGGAGAAGTAAAGCTCTCCAGCATCAAGGACTAGGACGTTTGTCTAAGGTCACCTCCAATTGAATTTGATCCTCACCACGCAAAATTGTCAGCAACACTTGATCCCCAGGTTCAGTATATTTAACCAGGTAGGAGATCAAATCGTTAAAATTCGCCACTGGTTGATCGTCGATGGCAGTGATTAAGTCACCACCTCCTAACAAACCTAAGATTTCTGTTTCCTGGCTGCCTGCCCTGACACCTGCTCGATCTGCTGGGCCGCCTGGGGTCACGCTGGTCACATACACGCCTGAAGAAGTGGGTAGGCCCAATGCTTCCTGATATACAAGCGTCATGTCGTCAGTGCTGGTGATGCCCAGATAGGGGTATTCGTACATCCCTTCAGAGATCAATGAAGGGGCCACTTTTTTAACTACATTGATAGAAATTGCAAAACCGATCCCGGAATTCGTGGGTTCACCGGTGGTTGTGAAATTAGATGTGCGGATCGCCTGGTTGACACCAATCACCTCACCTTGCAAATTTAGCAAAGGACCGCCTGAGTTGCCTGGATTGATCGCTGCATCCGTCTGGATGATATCTCCAGCCGAGAACGAGCCACCATCCACAGTAGTGTGCATCGATTGCAGTGTGCGGCCCAAACCTGACACAATACCGGTTGTCATCGTCCCTGCTAAACCAAAAGGATTACCAATTGCGATCACCGTTTGACCGACCTGGATGGCATCCGAGTCACCCAGAGGAAGTGGGAAAATCTCACTTGCCGGTGCATCTACAGCAATGATGGCCAGGTCCGAATCAATATCCTCGCCAATTACTTCGCCGCGCGCTTTGAAGCCGGAAGAGAAAGCAACTTCCAGGTCTGTCACCCCTTCAACCACATGATAGTTCGTCACCACATGGCCCTGGTCATCAATCACGAAGCCGGAACCCAGACCGCCGCCTTCTTCCGTTAATACGCGGATCGAAACCACGCCCTGATTAACCTGTTGGTACAAATTAATCAGGGTATCTTGGGCAGACAGCATGTCAAGTACTGTAACCTGTGCTGCACCTGGTTCAAGCTCGAAGGGCGGAGCTGCTGCTTCGTCCTCAGGATTGATCTGCACCTCGGAGGAGGTTCCATTAGATATCTGGTCGGCAGGAAGACCTGTAAGGGTCTGGCAGGCCAAACCACTGAATACTAAAACCAAAATTGCCAGGAGAAATAAACTTGTTCTTTTCATCACCAACTCCATATCCGATTGAGTATGCCGTTCACTACAGCATCTCTGTCAATTCGTGTTTGCCAATTCTTGAAATAACGTGCGTTGTTTATCCGATAGCTTACGCGGTATCAGTACCTTGACCCGCACATATAAATCACCATGGCGATCCGGTTGCTTAAGATTAGGCAAGCCGCGGTCAGCCAGGCGAAATGTCTGCCCACTCTGGGTACCAGGCGGGATCGTTAAAACCACTTTTCCTGCCAGTGTTTCAATTTGCGTGTCCCCACCCAGGACTGCTGTATACAAATCGATGGGCGCCTCAGTATGTAGATCATCACCTTTACGTTCAAAGCGTGGATCACCGGCTACCTGGATTACCAGATACAGATCACTCTTCGGGCCAGATGGACCAGAGGACACAACCTGCGGCACACGCACTTTAGTTCCCGTACGGGCGCCTTTGGGAATCTTGATCTCGAGGCGACGTCCATCCAATTCCATCAGGCGTGTAGTGCCAGAATAAGCTTCATAAAGGCTTATTTCGATGTTCTGCTCGTAACTGCGTAGGGGTTGAGGCGTACTGCGCCCAGAACTACGTGACTGCCTGCCAGGCATCCCCCCAAATATGCGTGTAAAAAATTCGGAGAACTCGCCCCCCAGCACATCGTTCAAGTCACCGTATTCCACCCGCACATTTCCCCCGGAAGGGGAACCTGTGAACCAGTCTTCCCAATTAAAATTGTTTGGTGCTCCACCATGCTGTTGATAGTGGAAATAGGAATCCCCCAACTGGTCATAGCGGGCGCGCTTTTCTGCATCGCTTAAAACCTGGTAGGCTTCATTAAGTTCTTTAAACTTATCTTCAGCGGATGGGTCATCCGGATTGTGGTCTGGATGGAATTTCAAGGCCAGTTTTCGATAGGCGCGTTTGATCTCTTCTTCGCTTGCTTTGCGCTCCACCCCAAGAATTTTGTAATAATCCTTATAATCCATAGAACACCCTAGTATATCTAACCTGATTGTATGCCACACTCTATCTGCAAGTCAAGCATAACGGACGATTTTTATACAATTCTAACTCTGCACTAAACCAGATAGACGTCCATTGGGAAGTTGTGGATTGAGCACCTTACGCAAATAATATTTATGATCTCTCCCGCTTTTCACCCTTCCGTGCTATGATTAATTTCATGAAGCCCTCCCTCGAACGCATCCTGGTCGTTGAGAATGATCCTGAAATCATCGACCTGATCACCCGCCAAACTTTGCAAGCCATTGGGTATCGAGTAGAGGTTGCCCAGGGGGCGCCTGTTGCCCTGCAAGAGGCTGCACGATATTCTCCTGATGTCATTATTGCCAATCTTCAATTACCCGGTTTGAGCGGGAAAGACTTGCTGGTCGCCCTGAATTCACAAGGGATGGATGTGCCAGTGATTGTTGTCGCTGCCAAAGGGATGGAAGGTGATATTATCCAGGCATTCCGTCTGGGTGCTTCCGATTATGTGCTATGGCCGGCGAGGGAAGCCGAGATCGTCAGTGCCGTAGAGCGCGTACTTAAGCAAGTTCGGGCACGCAAAGAACGAGAAAACCTTGCCAAACAGCTCAAACAGACCAATGATGAGCTCCACCGCCGAGTACGTGAATTAACCACAATATTTGCCATTGGTAAGGCAGTAACCTCGATTACCGATCAGAGCAGCCTTTTTGATAAAGTAGTCGAAGGTGCTGTTTACGTGACTGAATCAGATGCTGGATGGCTTCTGATTCGCTCAGCTGGTGAAAGAACCTTCCTTCTGGGCGCCCAGCGCAATTTACCAGCGAGCAGCTCCATCCGACTCAACCAACCCTGGGATGACGGGATCAGTTCATTGGTAGCGCTTTCTGGCGAGAGTCTCACTATCCATGGCAGCCCACTGGCCCGATTTAAAGTATCCCGGATCGGACAATCCGCCCTGGTCGTCCCGGTGAAGATAAAAAAAGAAGTCATTGGTCTGCTGGTGGTTGTCCGCAAAGAGCCAATCCCATACAGCCCGAGCAATCAAACATTACTGGAAGCTGTCGCCGATTATGCTTCAATTTCAATGGTGAATGCACGCCTGTTTCGAGCATTAGAGGAGCGCGTTCGCTCTTCAGAACTGGCTGCCCAAAATGCACAGGCCAATGAACGGACCAAGGATGAAACGATTAACAAGTTACGCCAAGAGCTCAAAAACATCAGCAGGTAAACGAATTTATATGCCACAGGGAAAAATTCTCCTCATCCTTAACGATCCAAAATTGGGGCAGCTAATAGAGCGGGTTGCGCTGCACCCGGCTGGCTATGATGTAATGACCATTGCTAACCAGGCTGAGGCGACAACAGCAATGAAAGAATACCGACCAGATCTGGTCATCATCGGCTATCCACTGGAAGGTCAAAGCGCAATCGAACTGGGTGCTGAACTTCTTAAACGTGCGCCTCAGCTACCTGTTCTACTGCTCGCCGACCAACAAACCGATGAGGTAGCTCGCCAGGCGCTGCGTGTGGGATTCTATGATTATCTAACCGCCCCCATGCGTCCGGCTGAGATCCTTCAATCGGTCCAGTCAGCCCAAGAGCGAGGTCAGCATCTTAAAGAGTGGGCGCTGCTAGAATCGCGCCGCACGACGAAGTCGTTACAAAAGCGTCTGGATAGCCTCGAAACCTTACAAACCATTGGTCGTCAGATAACATCATCCCTGGATTTAGACCATGTATTGACCTCGGTGGTCGACGCGGCAGTGGAGTTGACTGGCGCTGAAGAAGGCAGCTTATTGCTTTACGATGAGAGCAGTGGCGATCTATATATGCGCGCTGAGCGCAATATTCAAACCGATCTGGCGCGCACCTTCCGGCTGCCGATACAAGACAGTCTGGCAGGCCAGGTTATGCAGACAGGACTGCCTGTTCATATTAATAATATTGAGCCTTTTAAGATTCTGACTGCTTATCTGGTTTACGCGTTAATCTACGTGCCGTTGGTTGTTCACGAACGGGTGATCGGCATATTGGGTATTGCCAACCGCCAACGCGGTCATCACCTTGCAGAAGAACATACTACCCTGCTCTCTGCGCTGGCAGGTTATGCTGCCATTGCTATCGAGAATGCCCGCTCCTTCGAGCAAGCCGAGAAAGAACGTCGCAAACTCGAGTCCTTATTAACCAATACCGAAGAAGGAATTATTGTCACCGACCTGGACACGCGCTTGATATTGGTGAACCGTACCGCACAGCAATTGTTTGCGCTGCAAGAGGCGAGCTTTGTAGGCAAACTAATCGAGGATATCGTTGGACATCCTGATTTAGTGGAAATGTTTAATAGCGACAAACGGGCTCACCCTTATCGAACGGAAATCTCTCTGGAAGACGGGCGAGTACTGAATGCTCAGTTAACCCCTATCCCGGAAGTTGGTATCATTTTGGTAATGCAAGACATCACCCATCTCAAGGAACTCGACCAGATCAAGAGCGATTTTGTTAATACCGTTTCACATGACCTGCGCTCTCCACTGACTGCCATTCTCGGTTATGTAGAGCTGATTGATCGAGTGGGCACGGTCAACGACCAGCAAGCCGAGTTCATCCGGCGTATCCAAATCAGTGTAAATAACATTACCGCACTGATCAACGACTTGCTGGATTTGGGACGTATCGAAGCTGGCTTTGACACGCGCAAAGAAGTTGTTCCAATGTATGTGTTGATGCGCTACGCAGTCGATGGGCTGCGCAATCGCGCCTTTGATAAACAGCAGACCCTGATCCTGGAGGCTGACGAGTCGCTGCCGCCAACAATTGGAAATCCCATCCGCTTACGCCAGATGCTCAGCAACTTAATTGGTAATGCTGTTAAATACACACCACCTGAAGGTGAAATCCGCGTGCATGGACACGCTGAAGGTGGGCAAATGATCGTCCAGGTGATCGACAACGGACCAGGCATCCTCCCATCCGATCAACCCTACATCTTTGATAAGTTTTATCGTGGGAGCAATGTACATGGAGATATTTCCGGCTCGGGGCTTGGATTGGCAATTGTCAAGTCAATCGTTGAAAATCACCAGGGGCGCATCTGGGTGGAATCAACACCAGGAGAAGGCTCAACCTTCACTGTGGTCTTACCCATTGTAGAAAACGAAATTTAATCCGACGGAGCAAATGTCAACAGGGGTTGTCCAAAAAGTATGATATTCGTCGCGTTGACCGCCAGCGGTAGGGGCGAAGCAGTGCGATGAGTGCCATCTGTGGCGATCGAAAACCGATTTGCCCTTCTTTTTGGACAACCTTTTGTAATTTAATGCATTAAGGTTAATGAAAAACTAGGAGATTTATTGTTGAATTTAAGTTGTCTCCGCCAGGTCGGTGAGGAGGACCTGGCGGAGACTTTCGCCAAAGGAGGAAACAGCGATGAGTAAACTAGAGTGTCTATCTTCTACTGCTCTTATCATACCGGATTCAGGATATTAGCGGTATTGCCAAAGATCACAATATGAAAGTGATCAATTGCACAAACAAATATGACACTACATTTATGGGTTGTAAACGGTAGACCCTGGGCAAGAGATTAAGACCGGTCAGCAAGATAATAATCGCAAATATCTGTCAGTGGGCAGCTTTCACAACGTGGACGGCGCGCCTGGCAAATCTCCCGTCCCAGGCGAATTAAATTCAGGTGGGCAGCATAATACGTGTCGGGAGGCAACAAATTCGCCAGATGTTGATGTGCCTGATCGGCTGTCATTTTTGCTCCACGCAAACCCAATCTGCCCGAGACTCGATAAATATGGGTATCCACGGGAAAAGCCGGTTTATCCAGGGCAAATTGCAATACGATAGCAGCAGTTTTTGGTCCTACCCCATTAAATTTAAGCAACCAGGCACGCGCCTTGTCGGTGGGTAGTTCAGCCAGAAAACTCAAATCCAGCTCACCGCGTTCTGCGGTGATCTCTCTGAGCACCTGCTGGATGCGTGGTCCTTTCTGGTTCGCCAGGCCAGCTGGGCGGATAGCTTCAATCACCGCCTCGGCAGACGCGTCCCGAACCGCCTCCCAGGTTGGAAAAAACCGCCGCAAAGCATTAAATGCTCGATCACGATTTTGATCATTTGTGTTCTGGGAGAGGATCGTTGACACCAGCTCATCCAAAGCAGGCAATGGGTCGCGCCACTCCGGGTAACCAAACAATTCCAGCAAGCGTTGGTGAGCCAGCTGGGCTTTTTCAGTTAGATTCATCACATCTCCTGAATTAAGGGTTGAATTCTAATTGCAGCAATGGTCGCGCGATTCCAACTTCTATTTTGCGCCAATTCAAAACCGGGGTCTGCGGACCAAAGCGCGCCAGCATGGCCAGTTCATCCTCAGAGAGCACACCTAATTGTTGCAAGACTGCAAGCGCTACAGCATGCCTGGCCCGAGACTTCAGGTCGCCATCCGCAATCTTCAATGTAATTCCTATGCCTGGAGCATCGTGCCCCAGGATCCCAGGCAGGATTCCTATCGCTTGATATCCCTCCGCTCCACCTTTAGAAATCCAGCGTCCTTTACCCAGCACCATAAGAGAGGTATCGAAGGTATCTGGTCCACCGACCATATCCGGGTTGAACATCATGGCAGATGTGATCGTCCGGCAGGCTTCATGTCGAGCAATGGGCTCAACGGCCCCAGCAAGGGGGTCACACAGCCGCGCAATACCATAAGCCGCATTGCGCAAAGGCACAGCAAAATTCGGGGCAGAGCACCCATCTATCCCGAGCTGAACCTGATCGACGGGCAATCCACACATATCTGCAAATGTGTTTAAGATAGCGATCTGCACCGGATGCTGAAAATCAATATAGTCCAGTGTTTCTTCTTCAAGAAGGTTGGCTTTATAAAGTTCCGCTAAAGCCAGCATCCCTGAATGCTTGCCTGAGCAGTTATGACGATTGGGCGTCGGCGCCTCCCGGCGCTCACGCAGTGCAGCAGCGGTTGGCTCATGGAATGGTTCGTGTACCCCGCATAATAATTCGGCTTCGGTTACCCCAGCCTTCATTTGAATCGACTGCGCAACCGTAATATGCTCATCGGTACCCGAGTGTGAGGCGCACATCAATGCAATCTCGCGCGGGGTAAAACTAAATCGCTCACGCCCTCCCGCTTCTAACAATGGTAACGTCTGGAAAGGTTTGGCAGAAGAACGCAGGAAGGTAACCAAACCTGGGTTACCGTAATTAGCAATCAATCTTCCAGTGGCATCTACCACGGCAACAGCGCCTGAATGGATTGATTCCACCGTTTTACCACGTGTCAATTCATAGATGGGCAAGAAATCAGCAGGTAGCATAGCGTATCCGTATTGCACTTGATGTTTGCAGGGCTCGGTTAAATTTCAACGTCCGGCAGAACAGGAGGTTCGATGATTGATGGTAAACCATAGTGATTTGAGTAATATTGAATAAGCCCATAACGCAGACGCTGTTGATATTTTTCCCGCCAGCGATTAGGAAAATTGAAACCCTGAATCAATTCTGGAATCAATTCCTCCATGGCTTCAGCTTGATCTTGCTTATTAATATATTGCTGGATCAACTGTTGAGCTTTTTGCATATAAACTATCTGTTCCTGAACCTGCTCCACAGTGATCAGACCGCTTCGACTGCCGATAATAATATAATCCTTGTATGTGTCTTTCAGCAGGTCCAATGTCTCAATCCAGGCTGGAATTTCCGCATCAGCCAGGAAAGGTGGCTGATCAAGGATCACAGCGTCCCCAATAAAGACGACTTTCTCTTCAGGTATGATTGTCCAGATTGCCCCTAGCGCAGGACCGGGATGATGCTCTAATATTATTTCAGGTCCTCCCCAATGCAAAGACATCGCATCTGTAAAGGTGATATCAGGATTCACCCAGCGTAGACCAATCGCATCATCATAATCCTCCCATGCGGCCCCCATCTCAATGTTTTGGCCTTTAAAGATAGATGTGCGGGTGCGAAACACATTGGCTGCTTTTTGATGCGAAACCACTGCACATTCCATCGAGCGCGCCCCCAGCGTCCGGTCTGGATGAGAATCTAAACTCACTAACAAACGATTAGAACCGCCGCGCTGGTTTAGCAGTGTTGAGCGCCAGGAACGTGCATCTTCAATCCGCAACGGCGCGTCAATCATGATTGTGCCATGAGAGAAAACCAAACCACCCAGAGTGACCCCCAGGTATGAATCTTCAAAATAAATTCCACGTTGAATTTGTCGCATATCTCACTCACTCAGTAGACAGAAAGATAGCCAGTTACGCTTGCACTGGTATACTAAAACTAAAGCGCGAACCGCTGCCCGGCTCACTATGCACCCATATTTTGCCAGCATGCCCATCTACTGCTAACCGGCAAAATGCCAGTCCTAAACCAATGCTTTTCAGGCCTGGACTGGATGATAAACGGGTGTACTTATCAAAAATTTGCTTTTGATCCAACTCTGAAATACCCGGTCCGGTGTCTTCGACAAAAAAGACCACCGTATCTCGCTCCTGGCTTGCGCCAGCTTTCAGCCTTCCTTCGGATGGGGTATATTTGACCGCATTTTCCAATAAATTGATTAAAACGCGCCGGATCATGTCGCTATCCACCCATATCTGAGGCAGATCATCAGCAATCACCAACTCTACAGATTGCTTCTTGTTATGGGCAATCGGCATGATCGCTTCACAAGCATCCGTCAAAAGCATTTGTGGAGTGACGAACTTTCGTTCGCCAACCGGCTGACCGGCTTCCAGACGACTGATATCCAGTAAAGACTCTGTTAAGCGCTCGATACGTTCGGTTGAGCGCATGGCGATGTTGACTAAAGCGCGTGGTCCGTCCGCCTCATCACCCTCCAGGAGATTATCCAGGATATCCATACTGGACACAATATTGCCCAACGGAGAACGCAAATCATGATAGATCATGGATACCAGATCTTCCCGCAGTCTATCCAAATCTTTGCGCTCTGTAATATCCCGCAGTATCCACTGCAAGTGCGCAACTCCGTCAATCAGCACCCGGTGCACCTGTACCTGCACCGGGATTTGATGGCCCTGGGCATTATACAGGTAAGATTCGTAAGTCGCAGTCTTCCCATCGCTTAAGGCAGAGAAATTTTCTCCCACAGCATCCCAATTTACTGCATGCAGATCCAAAATGCTGGATTGTCGAAAATTTTCCTCTTGCAGACCGCTGGAACTCAATGCCATCCGGTTCGCCTCAACCATGCCGCCGTGCCAATCGGTGACAAAAATCGGGTCGATACTATCTTCAAAGAGTTCTCGATAGCGCTGGTGCGCGGCCTGTAAATTCTGATAGAGTTGAGCATGGAGGATCGCGATACCCGCCTGCCCGGCAATGGCTTGCAGCAATTCCAGATGGTCGTTCGTTAATGTGCCAGGCTGCGGGTGAACCAGGGTTATCACCCCCACCAACTGGTCATGCGCTAGGATGGGTGCACTGACTGCTGATTTTGGTCCTGTCTGCTCCGGCGCATCATCAGGGCGGTGCATCCAACGCTCATCCCGGCTTGTATCCAACACCAGAGCTGCCGCGCGGGTACGCACCACCCAGCCTGCCAGGCCATGCTCTAGGGTCACACGCAGCTGGTGGGTGGTACTGTCGCGAAATTGATTTCCAAATATGAGCGCAGAATCGATCGGGGTGCCATGCTCATCCAGGATAATAATACTGCCACTCATAGCCCCGGCGTACTGTACCGATAAAAACAAAACTCGCTGCAATACGGTACGCAATTCCAGGGCTGAAGCAAATTCCCGGCTGGTATGGTAAAGCAGCTCTAATGAAGCCCGAGTGGCATGGGTTTCTTGAGCAGGGTCGGTATCCTTTACAGTCTTTTTGGGTTTCCCGAACATCTTGCTGACTCTCATTCATATCGAACTTGCAAACTGGGGAGCACGGTTAAGAATAACCAAACTTAGACCCAATAGAGTATAGCATATTCGCTGAATCTAACTCGAGATTTGCTTACCGAGCAAAGCTAATGTCAAATACCTGGCTAAAAATAGGGCAAATCAAGCAAGAAGACTTCCAGAGCCAGTCGTGGATTGACATTCATATCCAACAATTGCAAAGTCCGTTCGACAGCCTGGATAACCTTCCTGGCTGTATTCAGAGCTAGTTGGTCAGCCAGCTGCTCAATTTCACCCTGGCGGTCAACATTTCCCAACGGGACTGCGGCGCCACTCGTTAAGAGCAATATATCACGCCAATAAGAAAGCCAGGTTTGCAGCACATCGGGCAAAGATATCGTCTTATCCTTTGACACAGCCTCCGCATACGCAAAACGGGCCACTCGATTGGAAGACAGAAGCTGTTTCAGATCATCCAACCAGGCCTGACGTTTTTCCAGGAGCTCATCACTGCGACTTAAACGCAAAGCAAAGCCCGGTCTACCACCTGAGATATGCCCAAGCAGATGGGCTTGTTCAGCAGGGATATCCCAGCCGGCTTCCAGGCCCGCCTCCACCTGGGCATAAGGTAGAGGGCGTAAACGAAGAACTTCACAACGCGAGGCAATCGTCGGTAGAATACTCTCCGTGCTTTGGGCGGTCAACAATAAGATCACTCTGGCAGGCGGTTCTTCCAGAGTCTTCAGCAATGCATTGGACGCACTATGATGGGCCTCTTCAAAACGTAGCAAAAGCGCGATTTTGTAGCGGGCTTCATAGGGAGCCAGCGCCAGCCGGTGCTGTAATTCTCGAATCTGATCTACTTTCAGTACACCACCAGGCTGTTCCGCCTGGGTAATCAGCAGATCGGGATGCTTCATGGCCTCCAATTGCTGGCATGCACGGCAGTTCAGGCAGGGCGTAGCAGGTTCAGGAGGATTGAGGCAGTTAATCGCTTGCGCCAGGCGCAGCGCCAGTGTCCGGCGCCCTACACCTGGCGGACCAGTAAACAGATAGGCGTGCTTCAAACGCCCTTGCGCGAGATGCTCGCGCAAGAGTTGTACTGCCCATTCATGTCCTAAAATACCCCAATTCACAGGTTGATTTTAGTCCATCGCGCTCTGCTTGGCAACCGATATCACTTACCGGGCATTTCGTTGACATGCTATCTCCCTGACGGTAGAATGAATTGATTTGCTTGATAAGTTCATTTTATGGATGGGGCAATAAATCGTTTTCGGGAGTCTTGGATTGGATTTACTTACCGGTCTCAATTTACAACAACAGCAAGCTGTTATCGCTGGCTTAGGGCCGGTACTGATTCTGGCTGGGCCTGGCTCGGGCAAAACCCGCGTACTCACGCATCGCATTGCTTACCTGATCAGCCATATGGGTGTCAGTCCTTATCATATCCTTGCGGTTACTTTTACCAATAAGGCCGCCCGGGTGATGGAAAACCGTGTGGCTGAATTGTTAGGCGATGCCAGCCGAGGCGTGACCCTGGGAACTTTTCACGCCATCTGCGCCCGTATTCTGCGCCGGGAAGCGGATGCCTTACCTTTCAATGCGAATTTTGTGATCTATGACGCGGATGATCAACTCAAACTGGTCCGCCAGGCTGTCAATGATCTCGACCTGGACCCCAAGCAACACCAGCCTGCCCGCATCCACGCCGCGATCTCGAACGCGAAGAATGAATTACTCCTACCGGACCAAGTACCGATCAATAATTACCGGGATGAAGCAATGCGGCGGGTGTACCAGCGCTACCAGTCACTGCTTTTAGATAATAACGGCCTGGACTTTGACGATTTACTGCTCTATACCGTCTTTCTTTTAGATAATCACCCCAGCGTACGTGAGAAATACGCCCGTCGCTATGAGCACGTACTGGTAGATGAGTTTCAAGATACCAACCTGGCTCAATATACCCTGCTCAAGCATCTGGCATCCTTCCACCGCAACATTTTTGTGGTTGGCGATGCGGATCAATCGATCTACCGCTGGCGTGGGGCGGATTACCGCAACGTCCTACGCTTCGAGGACGATTACCCACAAACCCAAAAGATCCTGCTGGAACAAAATTATCGCTCTACCCAGGCCATCCTGGATGCAGCTATGGCGATCATCGACCACAATCCGCAGCGCACACCAAAACGTTTGTTTACTGAGCGTGGTCAAGGGCAAAAGGCGGTTGTTTTTGAAGCCTTCGATGACCGTGCTGAAGCCGGCTTTGTAATTGACACAATCAGCGTACTGGTCGCGCGCCAGCAACTTCAGCCGGGGGCTTTTGCAGTGATGTATCGTACCAATGCCCAATCCCGCGTTTTGGAAGAAGCTTTTCTGAAGGCCAATCTGCCCTACAAGCTGGTCGGCGCCCAACGCTTTTATGGGCGGCGAGAGATCAAAGACCTGATTTCATACTTACGGCTGGTGCACAATCCTAGAGACGAAATCAGCCTGGAACGCGCCATCCACGCTCCGAAGCGCGGTATCGGGGATAAAACTTTGTTGGAACTGCGCAGGCATGCCAAACAAGTCAGCCTGTCTCCTGGTGAGCTGCTCCTGGAACTCGGCAGCAATTCAACCTCCGCCCAGCGGGAATATTTTAAAGGGCGCAGTTTAACCGCTCTTGAGCAATTTGGCGGCCTGCTCTACCGGTGGCAAATCCTAAAACAGGACTACAACCCACAGGATCTACTGGACCGCATCCTGGACGATATTGACTACCATTCTTACATCGATGATGGGAGTGATGAGGGTCGAGATCGTTGGGATAACGTGATGGAATTGCGCCGCCTGGCAGCAGAGCGCAAAGACCAGAGCCTGGAGCTCTTCCTGGAAGGCATTGCCCTGGTGTCTGATCAGGACACTGTGGAAGAAAACGCCAATGCCCCAACGCTGCTTACCCTGCACGCTGCCAAAGGCCTAGAATTTCCGGTTGTGTTCATTGTTGGGTTAAACGACGGCACACTGCCGCACAGCCGTTCCTTTGATGACCCTGAAGAAATGCAAGAAGAACGACGATTGTTGTATGTCGGGATTACCCGCGCCGAAGAGCGTCTTTACCTGGTTTTCGCTCAAAATCGCGCCGCTTACGGCATGAATGAACCAGCCCAACCTTCCCGTTTTCTCGAAGACTTACCCCAGGACCTGCTGGCAAACTCACAGCCCAAGCGCAGTCAGAAACAAGCCCCTGAGCACAAAGCCGCAGCCTTCCGCTGGCCTTCTGATACTCAGCGCTCTGGCAAGTCAGAGTTACAACAAAAATTTCATCCTGGGATGCGAGTAAATCATCCGATATGGAATGAAGGCATGGTCCTGAACAGTCGTTTGCAGGATGATGACGAAATCGTAGATATCTTCTTTGAAGATGTTGGTCTGAAGCGTGTTGCAGCTTCTCTGGCTAATTTACAGATCAAACCTTAAAACCCGAGTGGAGAAAGCTTCCCCTGGGGACGTAATAAGCGTATAATCCGAGCAAAATGCCTATCCTTGATCCACATTCCACAGAATTTATCAGCCGCAGCCCGGAGCAAACCAGGCGAGCAGGCATGCGGTTGGGCGCTATGCTACGCCCAGGCGATACCATTTGTCTGGTTGGCGACCTCGGATCAGGCAAGACTACCCTGGTTCAGGGGATTGCTATCGGTTGGGGATCGCTGGATCAGGTCACCAGCCCTACTTTTGTGCTGGTGAATGTCTACCGGCGCCCGGAAGGAATGCGCTTGTACCATCTGGACGCTTATCGCTTGCAGGATGCCCAGGACGCGGTGGATCTGGATATCGATCACATATTGGAGGGTGGACCGCTCGTGGTAGAGTGGGCGGAACGGATCAGCCAGGCCTTACCAAATGAATATTTAAACATCCAGTTGCACTATATCAGCGAACACCAGCGCGATCTCTTATTTTCAGCGTATGGGAAGCGTTACGAAGACCTGCTGGCTGCCTTCCGCCGGACAGTATATGGAGTGCCGTAATGTTATTGGCCCTGGATACATCAACCCGAACCGCAGGCCTGTCGCTTTACGATGGTGAGCAGGTCCTTTCTGAAATCATTTGGACCAGCCACGATTTCCACACCGTCGAATTAGCGCCAGCCATTGTAGATGCGATCCAAAAATCGGGTAAAAAAATTGACAAGGTCGAGGCTGTCGCCGTTGCCATTGGCCCAGGCTCTTTTACAGGTCTGCGCATCGGCCTGGCGCTGGCAAAGGGCATCGCCCTGGCCCGCCATTTGCCCCTCATTGGTATTCCAACCCTGGATATTCTGGCTTATGGTCAACCGCTGCTTGACCTACCCCTGGCAGCAGTTTTACGCGCCGGGCGCGGGCGTCTGGCAGTTGATTGGTACCAGCTCCAAAAGAAGGGCTGGGTTTCTCAGAACACAATGGAAGTGCTCACAGCCGACCAACTTGCCGAGCGCATTGAAATTCCCACACTGATCGCCGGTGAGCTCGACGAGGAAGAGCGCCATATCTTAAGGCGCAAAAAGAAACTGATTAATCTGGCTTCTCCAGCCCGTTCTGTTCGCCGCCCTGGATTCCTGGCCGAATTAGGCTGGCAGCGCTTACAATCTGGTCAAACTGATGATCCCGCAGCTTTGGCGCCAATCTATCTTCATCATAACGATCCCATCCCTGCATGAACCAGTCAACTCAGCCAGTTACTGTGCACATCCGTCCGATGAGGCTGGATGACCTTCCTCAGGTTGTGGAGATAGATCAGCAAGCCTTCAGCTTGCCCTGGCCAAAAAATGCTTACAGGTTTGAGCTAACTGAGAACCCGAATTCGCTCACTTATGTAGCTGAACTGGCCGATCCAACTGCGGAACCAGAGGTCATCGGATTATGTGTGGTCTGGTTAATTCTGGATGAGGCCCATATCGCCACCCTTGCTGTACACCCCAATCACCGCCGCACGGGAGTCGCCCGAAAATTACTGGTTCAAGCCTTACAGGATAGCATTCAGCATGCCTGTGCAAGCGCTACTCTCGAAGTTCGCGCCGGTAACCAGGCGGCTCAGGCGCTGTACCGAGAGTTCGGCTTTGAGGTGGTCGGGGGGCGTCCAAAATATTACAAAGATAACCTCGAGGACGCCTTAATTATGACATTGTCTAAATTAGATGCAGCCTACCTGAATTGGCTAACAAAACACTCTGCTCAGCAAGTGATGCCACACTCAGACAGACAGGCAGAAAATGTGAGGAGGTTAGACTGATGAACCCTGTCAATGAACTAAAAATCATCGCCCAGGAAGTCGCCGTCTGTATACAATGCAAGCTGCACCATTCCCGGAAACTTGCTGTTGCCGGAGAAGGTCCAGCCAATGCATCGATCATGTTTATTGGTGAAGGGCCAGGTTTCCATGAAAATGAACAGGGGCGTCCATTTGTGGGTGCAGCCGGCAAATTACTGGAAGAGCTGCTCGGGAGTATAGGATTACAACGAACCCAGGTTTACATTACGAACATTGTAAAATGTCGTCCGCCAGGCAACCGTGACCCAGAACCAGAAGAAATCCAGGCCTGTAACGACTACTTAGAGCGCCAGATCCAGGCTATAAATCCCCAGGTGATCGTCACTCTTGGACGTTATTCGATGGGTAGATTTATGCCCAATGGTAAAATCAGCCTGATCCATGGGCAAGCGATGCGCCTCAAAGGCCGGTTAATTGTTGCCATGTATCATCCGGCGGCAGCCCTGCACCAACGTTCGCTGCTCTCAGTGATCCAGGATGATTTTTCCCGCCTGCCTGAATTGCTTACTCAAGCCAGCCAGGAAGTCGAGGTTCAAGAAGACGAAGACCCTGATCCTAAACCGAATGGTACAGCTACACAGCTCAGCCTGTTTTAGCGCTCACAAATGTCCGTCAAAGCGGGACATCTAAAACGATCATAGTGCCAATCCTGTAAAACAGGCACCAAATTTTTCTACAAGGATACAAATCGATGAGTTCCAATATTCAACTAGAGCTACGCAAGAAACTTGAAGACCGCACCGCACAGGTGATGATTCTAGGTTTAGGCTATGTTGGCTTGCCTCTGGCAGTAGTCTTTGCCGAGGCAGGTTTTCAAGTGACGGGGATCGACCCCGATCGCCGCAAGGTCGACACCATCCAGCGCGGGGAAAGCCATATTCAAGATATCCCCACCGAGCAGGTAGCTAGATTGGTGCAGGCTGGCAAATTAAAAGCCACTACAGACTTCGCGGTTCTGAATCAGGCTGATGCAGTCAGTATCTGTGTGCCCACACCGCTGCGCAAGACGGGTGACCCCGATCTTTCCTATATCTTATCTGCGACCGATGAATTGGCCAAATACGTCCATCCCGGCATGGTAGTTGTCCTGGAATCAACCACTTACCCCGGCACGACGCGTGAAATTTTGCTGCCCAAATTCGAAGAGATCGAGGGATTGAAGACCGGTGAGAACTTCTTCCTGGGTTTTTCGCCAGAACGCGTGGACCCCGGACGCGAGGATTGGACAACCCTGAACACCCCCAAAGTGATTGGCGGCATCACTCAGGCTTGCTCCGACATAGCGGCAGTCTGGTACGCCCAGGCGCTGAAAACTGTCGTGCCAGTTTCCTCAGCCGAAGTCGCCGAAATGGCTAAATTACTGGAAAACACATTCCGTATGATCAATATTGGTCTGGTTAACGAAATGGCGCTTATGTGCGCCCGCCTGGGTGTAGATGTCTGGGAAGTTATTGATGCTGCGGCAACCAAGCCATTCGGTTTTATGAAATTCACCCCAGGGCCAGGTCTGGGTGGGCACTGTATTCCAATTGACCCACTCTACCTTTCCTGGAAACTGCGTGCTCTAAATTACACTGCTCGTTTCATCGAGCTGGCCTCTGAGATCAACACAGGAATGCCTCGCCATGTAGTCGGGCTGGTGCAGGATGCGCTCAATGATCAGGCCAAATCGATCAAAGGAAGCAATATCCTGGTGTTAGGGGCGGCTTACAAGCCAGACATCGATGACCTGCGTGAATCACCTGCTCTGGATGTGATTGGCTTGTTGGAGCAAAAAGGCGCTCACGTCTCCTATCACGATCCTTACGTCCCTTGCATCGCCCACGAACACTGGACACGCGAAAGTGTGCCCGATATGATGGCTGCAGTGCGCGAAGCAGACTGTGTGGTGATCATAACCAATCACAAAGTCTATGATTATCCCGCCATTCTGGATGCAGCCAGATTGATTGTTGATTCACGCAACGCTTTTGGGAAAATCGGACGCGACAATCCTAAGGTTGTGCGGCTTTAATCAATTTGTAACAGGAGCGAGCCATAAGAATTTGATGGTTCACTCTTGAGATTACCGAAATAAGTTCTCCAGATCGGAGAGTAATATGAGTACATACTTGGTCACTGGCGCTGCCGGTTTTATTGCCTCCCGCGTGGCGGGTCTGCTGCTGGATGCAGGACATAATGTCTTTGGCGTTGACAACATGAATGACGCCTACGATGTACGTATGAAACACTGGCGATTAAACCAGCTTAACCAATATGCCAATTTTCGCTTTACCGAGCTGGATATCAGTCAACATAACGTGCTGACAGATGCTGTGAAAATGGACCTGGCTGAGCGCGGACAGTCCAGTTATGATGCTGTGATCAACCTGGCAGCTAGGGCAGGTGTGCGCCAATCCGTGCTGAACCCCTGGGTGTATGTGGACACGAATGTTACAGGCACTTTGAATCTGTTGGAGCTATGCAACCAGGTCAAAATTCCAAAATTCATACTCGCTTCGACTTCCAGCATTTATGGGGAGAATGCCCCCCTGCCAACTTCAGAAGAAGCCGATAGCAACCATCCATTACAGCCATACTCGGCTACCAAGAAAGGCGCTGAAGCGCTGTGCCACGCCTATCATTATCTCAACGGAGTGGATGTCACCGTTTTTCGCTATTTCACAGTCTATGGTCCAGCTGCTCGCCCGGACATGGTGATGTTCCGCTTTGTGCAGTGGATCAAAGAAGGCCGCCCGGTGTATCTTAACGGCGATGGAGAGCAGTCACGCGGATTTACTTATTTGGATGATATCGCCCGCGGCACCATCCTCGGATTAAAACCACTCGGATACGAGATTATCAATCTGGGTGGTCACGAGGTGATCAAAATCAATGAGCTGATCCAGATTCTGGAAACCAGTCTGGGACAGAAAGCCCAGGTTGAATATCTGCCGCGCCATCCAGCAGACATGCTCACCAATTGGGCCAATGTCGAAAAGGCTCGTCAATTGCTTGGCTGGGAACCCCTGGTTGGGTTGGAAGAAGGCATCCAAAATCTGGTGGATTGGTATCTCGCAGAAAGAGCCTGGGCAAGCCAGATCGCCACGCTTTAATCTCGCTATGTTGCGCGCCCTGTACCGGCCGATTCAGGCATATATCGGCAAAATCCTGCAAAGTACAATGATCAGACGACTGATCAAAAATTCAGGTTATCTGTTCAGCGCCACCGGAATATCGGCGGCGCTGAGTATGTTACAGGGTATCCTGACTGCCCGGCTGCTGGGAGTTGCTAACTATGGCCTGTTAGGTAGCATCATGCTTTTCACCAGCGTGATTAATAAATTTGCTTCCTTCCGGATGGCCGAGTTGGTGATTAAGTACATCGGTCAGCATAATGAAGAAAAGAACAACCAGCAGTCCGCAGCGGTTTTCAAGGCTGCCAGTCTGGCAGAAATGCTGGCCTCCATCCTGGCTTTTAGCTTGATCTGGCTTCTGGCGCCTCTGGGTGCGGTGTACCTGGCTAAAGATGCCAGCCTGACTGACTGGTTCCGGCTGTATGGTGTCATCGTCCTGGCAAACCTGATCGCGGAGAGCGCTACAGGCTTGCTGCAAATCTTTGACCGCTATCGAAAAATTGCAATAACCGGAGTCCTGCAAAGCCTGGTTTCGCTATTCTTCATTTCGATCACATTCATTCTCCAGGGTGGCATGCAAGAAATTCTGCTGTCCTATATTGCCGGGAAAATGGTCAGCGCGATTGGCCTGACCTGGCTGGCCTGGCAGGAGGCCCGACGCCAGTGGGGAGCAGGATGGTGGCGAGTGCCGCTGCGCGTTCTCCGTCCACAAGCGCGCGAACTGGCTCATTTTGCCGTCAGTACCAATATCAGCGCTTCGTTAAACCTGGTCAACAAAGACAGTGAATTGTTATGGGTATCTTTCTTCCGCACACCTTTGGAGACGGGCTATTATCGCCTGGCGCTCAGCCTGGCTAATTTGATCCAGATGCCGGTCAGCCCGCTGCCACAAGCCACCTACCCAGAACTCTCGCGTGAGGCCGCCCGCAAGAACTGGGTAAATGTTAGCTACATCCTGCGTCAGGGCTCACGAATGGCAGGGCTTTACACCCTGGCATCTTCTGGGGTGCTGATTCTGGGCGGTGGACTGATAATCCGTTATTTCTACGGCCCGGATTATTTGCCGGCCTACCCGGCGTTAGTGATCTTGTTGATCGGCTTTTTTGCTGCCAACACTTTTTACTGGAACAGGATTGCGCTGCTCTCCTTGGGTCGCCCAGATTATCCTACTAAAGTCAACCTGGCACTGGCAGCTTTGAAACTTCTGGGGATCTTGTTGCTGGTACCGCGTTTTGGTTACCTGGCGAACGCAGCCTTACTTGCAGGCTACTATATCTTCAGTGTTGGTCTGAATGCTTTGAAAACACGGCAAATCCTGCGCCAAAAAGCCCAGGTCGCGTCCGACTGAAGACATGGTATGCTTGCGGGATAACGATGAAAATTGCACTGATCGCCCCTACATATTTACCTGCGCGCAGGGCCAATACCATCCAGGTCATGAAAATGGCCCAGGCGCTGGTACAGTGTGGCCACAGCGTAGAGGTCCTCGTCCCCGATCCCCAGACGGTTGAAACGCGGAAGTCTACCTCGGAGCAAAGGTCCTGGATTGCGCTCGCTAAACAGTACGGCCTGGTAGACCAATTTCCTGTACGCTGGCTGCCAGTACAGCCAGGCTGGCGCAGCTATGATTACGGCTGGAAAGCAGTCCAATCCGCAAGATACAACCAGGTCGATCTGATCTATACGCGCCTGCCCCAGGCTGCGGCAGTCTCCAGCCTGCTGGGAACTCCGACCATTCTCGAAGTGCATAATTTTCCGCAGGGCGTCGCTGGTAAGGCACTGTTCCGCTTCTTTCTGCGCGGAGGAGGAGCACTGCGGTTGGTGGTTATCACGCGTGCTTTGGCGGATGATCTGGCATCTGCCTTTGGCACACAGGTGGTTGAGCCTTTTACGTTAATCACCCCCGATGGGGTCGACCTCGAGCGTTTTGTTTCCCTGCCCTCTCCCCCAGAAGCCCGCCAGGGTCTGGGATTGATCGACCGCTTTACTGTGGGCTACACCGGGCATCTCTATCCTGGACGGGGAGTTGAGTTAATCCTGGAATTAGCCTCTCGGCTGCCAGAAGTCACGTTTTTGCTGGCAGGAGGTGAACCAGCCCAGGTAGCGCGTTTTGAAGAGCTTACCAGTCAACGCCAGATTTCAAACATGATCCTGACAGGTTTTATCCCCAATGCTGATCTCCCACGCTACCAGGCAGCCTGCGAGATGCTTCTCATGCCATACCAGGCACAAGTTGCAGCTTCTTCAGGCGGAGACATTGGGCGCTACCTCAGTCCAATGAAATTATTCGAATATCTGGCGTGTGGCAGGGTCATCCTGGCCAGTAATTTACCCGTTTTGCAGGAAATCCTTAATCCGATGAATTCCATTTTGCTGCCCCCTGAGGATAGCAATGCCTGGCTTAATGCGATCCAGAATGGATTACAATTTCCTGAGCGCACGCATGCACTGGCCGTACAGGCACAGCTGGATGCGCGGCAGTACACCTGGACTGCGCGCGTCGAAAAAATATTTGGAAATGCACAAAAGCCAAACCAACAAACGAATTAATCAACATCGACCGTGATCAAATCTATGCTCAAGAATTCCTGGCTTAAATGGCTCTATCTGACCGCCGGCTGTGTGGGTGCTGCATTACTCACCGCCTGGTCCGCCAGTCATTTCCAAACGTTACAATATTGGCCAGTCTATATGGCTGCCATGCTGATCTCGGCCTTGATTCTGCTGGGTGGATGGTGGCTGCTGCAGATCAGCGAGCATGGTGGTCTGCCTGGATGGTTGATCTCGGCCCTGCTCCTGGCGGTAACTTTGCGCCTGTTTGCAGGTGTAACCTGGTCTCAGCTAATGCCCATCTACGGACATGGCACCCCGGAAGAGCAAGCGGGATATATCATGTCCGATGCCTACACACGCGATCGCACCGCATGGGATCTGGCTATTTCCGAAAAGCCACTCCTGCGTGCCTTCCAGGGCACCTTCCGCAAGGCAGACCAATACGGTGGTCTCTTATTCATCAGCGCCCTGGTTTACCGGACCGTGGGCAGCTCGCACCATCTCCCCCTGGTGATGGTAGCAATATCTGCGGCAGTTTCATCCCTGGCAGTCATTTTTACCTGGGGCTTTGCGCGCCGCACCTGGAATGCTCGTGTCGCACAGATCGCAACCTGGGGAGTCGTTCTCTACCCCGAAGCTGTACTGCTGGGCAGTTCTCAAATGCGGGAAGCTTTTACGATCAGCCTGGCAGCCATGGCATTTTACGGCTTGATAAGTTATCTACAGGAGCACACCTGGCCCAGCCTGCTGTGGGTCCTGTTCCCATTGCTGACTTACCTGGCGTTTTCCCCTCCCTTCGCGGCCTTATTATTAACCGGGCTGGGATTGACTGCCATCCTGGCTCGCCGGCCCACTCGGGCACAAAGCCACAAACCTCAACGTTGGCTTTGGGGAGTAATTCTGGTTTTATTTGTTCTGGCGATCATTGGCCTGTGGTTTAGCTGGCGCAGCTTTGCTCCAGAAGGGATCACGAATCCCCTGGACCTGATTAACTGGTGGCTGCGCAAATCGGCTGCCTGGCAAGCCTACCAGAGTGAACGCGCCTCCGGGTGGATGCAAAAAGTGTTTGATGGTACGCCAGAAATCCTTCACATTCCCATCCTTGTTGGGTATGGCGTTCTGCGGCCCTTCCTACCCGCAGCGGTGATTGCCAGCAGCAGCTCACCGCTCTGGCCATGGATCACGATCTGGCGCGCGGCTGGCTGGACAATCCTGTTGGGTCTCTTGCTCTATGCGACATTGCGCGCCTGGAACCGTAAGGAAAATGATCGCATTGCCCAGGCATTGACGATCTTTGTCTGGTTGGTGATCCTGGTGGCTTCCTTCCGCGGCGGTGGCGATCAGGATGATAATCCACGCTACCGGGCTGCATTTGCATGCATTCAGGTAGCTCTGGCTGCATGGTCCTGGGTATCTTACCGCCAAAGCAGGGACGTCTGGTTCCGCAGAGCTATTATTTCTCTGGGGTTGGTCATCGCCTGGTTTTTCCCCTGGTATCTGCGACGTTACACCCCTATAGAATGGCCCATTGTTGAGCTTCTCCCTACCATCGGGCTGGGATTGATTTCCGCACTCCTGTATCTGGCCTGGGATTGGCGACGTAGTAAGTTATTGGCCGAAAACGGTTCTGCCTCAAGTCAGGATTAACATCACACTTGACCCGCACAAACCGGAGATTATAATTCAGCGGTTGAATTTTAAAGCGAGGAAAACATATGCCTACCGCCCTGATTACAGGCATTACCGGACAAGATGGTTCTTACCTGGCTGACCTGCTGGTTGCCAAAGGTTATACTGTGATTGGCATGGTCCGCCGGACCAGCACAGTGACTTTTGAGCGGCTCAGCCACATTCAGGACCAGATCACTATTCTCCAGGGAGACCTTCACGATCAAAGCTCGCTAATCGATATTGTGCAGGAGTACCAGCCAGATGAAGTGTACAATCTGGCTGCCCAATCCTTTGTGCCCATGTCCTGGAAACAACCTGTCCTGACGGGGGAAGTAACTGGTCTGGGTGTAACCCGCCTCCTGGAGGCAATCCGCCTGGTCAACCCTAAGGTCCGTTTTTACCAGGCTTCCTCCAGCGAGATGTTTGGCAAAGCCCGTGAAGTGCCGCAGCGCGAGACCACCCCGTTTTACCCGCGCACTCCCTATGGAGTTGCCAAAGTCTATGCGCACTGGATCACAGTAAATTACCGTGAAGAATATGGCATGTACGCGGTCTCGGGTATCTTATACAATCACGAATCCCCACGGCGCGGACTGGAGTTTGTAACGCGCAAGATTACCCACACTGCGGCGCGCATCAAACTTGGGCGTGCCCATGAATTGCGCCTCGGCAATCTGGAGGCGCGCCGGGATTGGGGGCATGCCCAGGATTCAGTCAGGGCGATGTGGCAAATGCTTCAACAAGATACCCCACAGGACTTCGTTATTGGAACCGGAGTAACTCATTCGGTACGGGAATTTTGTCAGGCTGCGTTTACATATATCGGCCTGGATTACCAGGCTTACGTAATTCAAGATGAGCGTTTTTATCGTCCACTGGAATCCGCCCAACTGGTTAGCGATCCAGAAAAAGCCAACCGCGTGTTAGGGTGGAAGCCTTCGGTCAGTTTTGAGGCATTAGTACATCAAATGGTAGATGCTGATCTGGCGCTCACAGCCCGGGAGCTTGCCCATTAAGGAGCATCGCGTGGATCTATCAATCGTCGTCCCAGTTTATAACGAAGAGGATAGCCTGCCGCATTTGAACCAGGCCTTTATCCAGGCGCTCGAGAAGCTGGAGCATTCCTGGGAGGTTATTTATGTCAATGACGGCAGCTCGGATGGCAGCTTACAGGTGCTTGAAACTCTGGCTGCTCAAGACCCGGAGCATATTCGGGTCGTGGCCCTGCGGCGCAATTTTGGCCAGACTGCAGCCATAGCTGCTGGCATCGATTACTCGATTGGTGAAATTATCGTCTTGATCGATGCTGATCTACAAAATGACCCGTCGGATATCCCCATGATGATGGAGAAAATCGACCAGGGTTATGATGTGGTCAGCGGATGGCGGATCAATCGTCAGGACACCTTTATCACTCGTAAACTGCCTTCTCAGATTGCTAATGGATTGATCTCGCGCGTGACCGGGGTACATTTGCATGATTACGGCTGTACACTGAAAGCCTATCGCCGTGAAGTGTTGACCGGTTTTCGTTTGTATGGGGAAATGCACCGCTTTATCCCTGCATATGCCAGCTCGGTAGGTGCGCGCATGATCGAGGTGCCTGTCAGGCATCACGCCCGAAAATTTGGACGCACCAAGTATGGGCTGACGCGCACATTAAAGGTAATCCTCGATCTGTTCACGGTCAAATTTTTAATGAGTTATGCCAACAAACCGATCTATCTTTTCGGTGGAACCGGCCTGGTGATTATTCTGACCAGTGCGATCGTGCTGCTGGCATTGCTCATCCGGCGCATATTCTGGGGCATTGAGGTATTGACTTCCCCGTTTTTCATCATGAGCACCATGTTCACCATCCTGGGCTTTCAGTCTATTTTGATGGGTTTGATCGCCGAATTGTTGGTACGTACTTACCACGAATCTCAGGATAAACGTACATACACCATCTTAAAGGTGCTCACCGGGAACCAAAAAGTATCAGGTATAGATCAGATTCGCGCAGTTAAAGCAAACATAGTTGATGATTCATCTCCTTCACCTCGCAGCGAGACAGCAGGCATCACCGGATGAGTCAAGTACCAGAATATATGGAGGAGAAACCATCGCGCAAAGGGCTTATTTTACGTACGGCAGGAACTCTTCTCGCGCTGGTGTTGCTCATCTACCTGCTTGGCCAACAAGGCTGGGGGGAAATCCTTGCGGCTCTACGCCAGATTCCAGTTTCTCATCTTCTGTTGGCTTCCGGCCTGATGTTCGTTTCACGCCTGGCTGTGGTTGGGCGCTGGCATATCTTATTGGTTTCCTCCGGATTAAAAATTTCATTTTGGCAAAGCACACGCATCACTTTCGCAGGGTTGTTTGCCTCAAACTTCCTGCCCACCACGATCGGTGGAGATGTCGTCCGGCTGGCGGGAGCAGTCCAGCAGCGGCAGGACGCGGCCATTTCTGCAGCTTCCTTAATCGTTGATCGATTGGTTGGTCTGGCGGGGATGTTAATGGCTGTCCCGTTCAGTTTGCCAGGCGTTTTAGAAGCCGACCTATTTCGCAAACTCCCGGCAAGCATTGGATCACTCCCAACATTCAGTTCCATTCTGCTGCAGCCAGTGCAAAAACTTTATCAAAAAGGCTTAAAGATTGTCCAACGATTACTCAGTGCAACAGGCATCTGGCTTCGCCAACCACGCAGTCTGTTGATTTCGCTACTCTATACCTGGATCAATATGCTGTGTTTGTTTGCGATTTTAGACCTGCTGCTGACTGACTTGCAGAAACCACTCAGTCTCTGGTTGATCGGCGGTCTATATGCCCTGGTCTATTTATTTACCCTGATCCCGATTTCAATCAATGGGTATGGTCTACAAGAAGTTTCCATGACCTTTTTATTCAATCAAGTGGCTGGAGTTACACTTCCCAGCGCGCTGACTGCAGCGCTGCTCTTCCGCACCTTGATGATCGTAGCCAGTGTGCCCGGGGCATTTTTCATCCCTGGAATGCTGACCAAAACACCACAGACTTCTAACAATCCAACCGCTTAAACCTTTCATAATGCTAAATTTGCGCACTCTTCGACAAACTCAACTACTCCTGGCTGGAACACTTCTGTTTCAACTATACGCCTTTTACCGTTTATTCTGGCCAGTTTATTTGAGCGGCATTCTATGGGCCTCCAGGCGCTGGCTGCTTGCCTTCGGGATAGCTGGTTTAGCCACTGTTGCTCTCATCCTCTTGCTTATCATGAGCTTTACACCTGCCCGCCAGAGTCTAGCTGCGATGTACTCCTACTTGGAAACACGCCTGGGGCGCCTGGGCAGATGGAACCTGGTCTTATTTACCATGGGATTCTTGCTCTACTCGTTCTTAATACTGGGCCCGGCTGGTGAATATGTAAATAACCAATACGTGCGCATACATCTTTTCTGGCTGAGTGTATTGGCGGGAACAATCTTGCTCGAAGCTGCTGGATGGCAGCAAACCTGGCTAATTCGCCTGGGGACAGCCGCGCTGTTGGGCGGCTTCATCTATCGGATAACTGCCTACCTGCCAGAGATCACGAATTATCCACTATCCTTAGGCTGGTCAGAAGCCAGCCGTTATTACTACGCATCGCTCTATTTTGCAGCTCGCATTTATGGTGAGCAGTTTGCCCTGACAGTACTGCATCCCAGCCGCTACCTGATGCAGGCAGTTCCATTCCTCATACCCGCCTCTCCCATCTGGCTGCACCGCTTCTGGCAAGTATTATTATGGATTGCAGTCACCCTGCCTACCGCCTGGCTGGCTGCACGCCGGGTGACGCCGGCGCGCTCCTGGTTGCGGGTCATTGTATCTGCCTGGGGCTTTTTGTTTTTGCTGATGGGTCCGGTCTACTATCATTTATCCCTTACCGCTTTGCTGGTACTGTGGGGATTTGACCGAAAACGACCCTGGCGAACATTATTGATCGTTTTGGTTGCCTCAATGTGGGCAGGTATCAGCCGCATAAACTGGTTTCCCATGCCAGGAATGTTAGCTGCGGCGTTATATCTTCTGGAAGAACCTGTAGGTGAACGACCTCTATGGAAATATCTGGCGCCTGTTGCATTATGGGGATTGCTGGGCAGCCTGACTGCTTTAGCCAGCCAATCAGCCTACGCGCTGCTTTCCGGTAACCCGGCAGAACAATTCGCCAGCAGTTTTTCATCGGATTTGCTCTGGTATCGCCTGCTGCCCAATCCAACCTACCCATCCGGCATTCTGCTTGCGGCCGGAATAGTTATCCTGCCCATGTTGTGGATTATCTACCACCAAACCAGGCAGTCCACCACACAGATTCATTGGATACGCTGGCTGGCACTGGCAGGCATGTTATTAATCTTGTTCGGTGGCGGATTGGTGGTCAGCGTCAAAATTGGCGGTGGCAGCAACCTGCATAACCTGGATGCATTGTTGACCTTGCTGATGGTTGTGAGCCTGTATTTCCTATTCGAGCGTGTAACTCCTGAGCCGCAGCCTATCCGGGAGATAACAGAAAATCACTCCAGCCAGGCCATCGTTTCCAGCTTTGTCTGGCAGGTTATACTGGGTATTAACATCCTGATACCCCTCTTGAATGCACTCTCTTATGGAGGTCCAATCTCTAAGCAAGAGCCTCAGGTGTTAGACCTCTCCATGCAGCGTTTACAACGCTTCATCCAGGAGGCCCAGAATGATCCAGGTGAGATCTTGTTCATTACTGAGCGCCAGTTACTTACTTTCAAGGTACTCGAAGGCGTTCAGTTGGTGCCGGATTATGAAAAAGTATTCTTGATGGAAATGGCGATGGCAGGCAATCCGGCGTATCTGGATCAATTCAAAACAGACCTGCAGAATAATCGATTTTCTCTGATCATAACCGAACCCCTGTTTATCAATTACAAAGGGGCAGCAGAGGCCTTCGGCGAGGAGAATGACGCCTGGGTCAAGTATGTCTCTGAACCGGTCTTATGCATCTATAAGCCACATAAGTTCTTACGCGATATCCGGGTGCAATTACTGGTGCCGCGCGAACAGCCAACTAACTGTCCCTGACCGATCAGAGTAACTGACTAAGTTCCCTGAGTTAAGTGAGATTCTCAAAATATGGCTGGCGATTCTAATTCTCCATGTTATAATTCAGCGGCTGAATTTTAGATTATGACTGCTATACAGGCACAAACCGACTCCGATCGTGAATTAGTCCTCCTCGAACAGATCGAGAAGGATCCAGATGTCACCCAGGCCTCGCTGGCCGACCAGCTGGGCGTGGCGGTGGGCACTGTGAATTGGCATCTCAAGCGCTTGGTTGCTAAAGGGTATGTCAAGGTAAAACGCGCCCAACGACGCAAACTGCGCTACATCATTACCCCGGAAGGAATTGCCTTCCGCGCCCGTCTGACCATTAACTATATCGAATCCTCCATGCGTTTGTACCGCAGAATTCGCCAGCACGTACGCGAACTGCTCACCACTGCCCGGCAAGCCGGATATGACCATATTCGAATTGATGGGGACGGCGATATTGGCGATATTTGCCGCCTGACTTGCCTGGAAATGGGCTTCGACATAACAGATGCCAGATCATCACCGGTACTGGAAGTGCATGGCACGCGCGTACTTCTCAATATGGATGGGCAGAAATGAACCAGAACACTACCCCGCAGCATGTTTTAATCACTGGTGGCGCTGGCTACATCGGTTCGCTTCTGACTGGATACCTGCTCAGGCTTGGCTATCGAGTGACCGTCATCGACGAGCTGCTCTTCGGCGGCGAATCCCTTTTGGCTTATCTATCGCATCCCAATTTTCACTTTGTGAAGGCAAATGTCTGGGAGCCACGCGTGGTTAAAAATGCTGTGCGCAGTGATTGGCCGGCCCCATATGCCCTGGTGCATCTTGCCGCGATTGCCGGGTTCCCTGCCTGCCAGGCGGTAGGGCGTCAGGTAGCCTGGCGATACAATGTCGAAGCCACACAACGCGTCTACGACCAGGCAGAACAGCTGGGCATCGAGCGCCTGATCTATGCCTCCACTTATTCCACGTACGGTCTCTCTTCGGATGGCAAGCCTGTCTCCGAGGAATCACCACTTAATCCACAATCGTTATATGCCGAGACTAAAATTGCCGCCGAGCGTTTCCTGCTCAACCAGGCCGGATTAAACTGCCTCCCGGTGATTTTCCGCATTGCCACCTTGTACGGTCTCTCACCACGCACCCGTTTCGATCAGATCATCAACCAATTTGTGCTCGAAGCATACTCCCGCCGAGAATTATTGATTTACCAGCGGGGCTACTCTCGTTCTTATGTTCATCTTCAGGATATCATGCATGGTATTTTATTAGGCCTGGAAAGCCCGCTTGCCAGGATTGGTGGACAGGTTTACAACATGGGCTCGGAGCAGGGCAACTACACAAAAGATCAGATTGTTGCCTTGATTCTCCAACGTTTGCCCGAAACCACGGTGCAATACAAAGATATGACCTTCGGCGGGGATATGCGCGACATCAGCGTATCTTTTGAGAAAATCCACCGCGAGCTGGGTTTCCAAACCACGCTGACAATTGATGATGGGGTACGTGAAGTATTGAATGCTCTGCGCACTGGTATGATCCGTGACCCTAAAGACGCACGCTACCGCAATGCGCAATTTATCGTCCAGTAAGCTATCTTAAATCAGATCATGGAGAACCATATGCCTATAGACTCAATCTACCCTGCTTCGGATACTTTCTGGAAAAACAAACGCGTGATTGTTACCGGTGGGGCTGGCTTTTTAGGATCTTTTATCACTGAAAAACTCCAGGCGCGCGGTGCAGCCGAAATCATTATTCCCCAAATCGAGCATTATGACCTGGTCAATCTGGAAGACATTAAGCGCATGTACGATGCTGCTCTATCTACCCACCCAGACCGCGGGCTTGAAACGGTAGTCATCCACCTGGCTGCCCTGGCAGGCGGAATCGGGGCTAACCGCGCCCGCCCGGCGGACTTTTTCTATATCAACTTGATGATGGGTGTGCAGTTGATGCACCAGGCCTGGTTGAAAGGGATTGAAAAATTTGTGGCCATTGGCACCATCTGCGCCTATCCCAAATTCACCCCGTTGCCTTTCTGCGAGGAAAATCTTTGGGATGGATATCCTGAAGAGACGAATGCGCCATATGGCCTGGCAAAGAAAATGCTGCTGGTCCAGGCTCAGGCTTACCGCGAGCAGTATGGATTCAACGCCATCTACTTGCTGCCAGTAAATCTATATGGGCCGCGCGATAATTTCAACCTGGAAACTTCACATGTCATCCCTGCGCTGATCCGTAAATGCCTTGAAGCCCAACAACGCGGAGATGATCAGATCATATTGTGGGGAGATGGAACCCCCACACGCGAATTCCTCTACGCCGGGGATGCAGCCGAAGGCATCCTGCTGGCGGCGGAACGCTATAACAACAGTGAACCGGTCAATTTAGGCTCGGCGCAGGAGATTTCCATCAAAAATCTGGCAGAGTTAATCGCCAGGTTGACCGGTTTTGAAGGGAAGCTGGACTGGGATCCCAGCAAGCCCAATGGGCAGCCGCGCCGGGCGCTGGACGTCAGCCGGGCTGAGCAATTCTTTGGATTTCGCGCCCAGATGCCCTTTGAAGAGGGTTTACGGCGCACCATCGAATGGTATCGTCAGCAATCCGCGCAGTAATTCTCGATCGTTGGACAAACCTTTCTATGACTGAAACGAGTGTGACCAAACAAGAGCCTGTTGAACAGGTAGTTGTGCTCAAGCCTTCGAAAGGCTGGATTGCTCTAAATCTTAAAGATTTGTGGCTGTACCGCGAGCTGATTTATTTCCTTACCTGGCGGGATGTCATCGTGCGCTATAAACAAACTGTGCTGGGCGCAGCCTGGGCGATTATTCAGCCCGTGATCAACATGCTGGTGTTGAGCTTTATCTTTGGTAACCTGGGCAGGCTATCAACCGAAGGCTTTCCCCGTCCAATCTTCACATTTGCAGCGCTGCTCCCCTGGGGATTGTTCAGCAAAGCCCTCTCGGATACCGGTCGCTCGATGCTCTCTAACCGCAACATGATCACCAAGGTGTATTTCCCGCGCATGATTATCCCCCTCTCTTCCATCCTGGGAGGATTGGTAGATTTTTCAATCCAGTTCCTGGTGCTGATCGGGATGATGATTTATTACAAGTTCATGCCTACCTCAGCCGTATGGACCCTGCCTCTGTTCTTGCTGCTGGCCCTGGCAACTGCACTGGGGGTTGGTTTATGGCTATCGGCTTTAAATGTTCTTTACCGGGATATCAACTACATCCTCCCATTTCTCACCCAATTCTGGCTGCTGCTGACGCCAGTCGGTTATTCAGTCAGCGAAATTTCTCCCCAATGGCAGAACGTCTATGCATTAAATCCAATGGTAGGTGTGGTCCAGGGCTTTCGATGGGCTCTCCTGGGCACTGCTGCTCCCAGCTGGATTTCACTGGGGATCTCAGTGGTTATCTCACTGGGATTACTGGTGAGTGGGATGTTTTATTTCCGCCGCATGGAACGCACGTTTGCAGACATGGTGTAGGCAGAGCAGGCTGCAAAATTTTGGAATAGGTTAATCGAATGAGTGAATACGCAATACGCGTCGAAAATCTAGGTAAACGCTATACGATTGGCGCTCAAACCGAGCGCTATAAAACGCTACGGGATAGCCTGACTAACCTTACCCGCTTGCCTGCAGAAATTCTGCGCAGGGGAATGGGTGGGCGCAAAGAAGAGATCTGGGCATTGAAAGATGTTTCTTTTGAAATTAAAAAAGGAGCTGTGCTGGGTGTGGTTGGGCGGAATGGCGCTGGCAAAAGCACTCTACTCAAAATTCTTTCACGCGTGACAGAACCAACCGAAGGTTTTGCCGAAATACACGGCCGCGTAGGCTCGCTGCTTGAAGTAGGCACCGGCTTCCACCCGGAACTAACCGGTCGCGAAAATATTGCCCTGAATGGTGCAATCCTGGGCATGAAGAAGCGTGAGATCGAACGTAAATATGATGAAATCGTAGAATTTTCCGGGGTCGAAAAATTTATTGATACACCTGTCAAGCGCTATTCGAGCGGGATGTATCTGCGCCTGGCTTTCGCAGTGGCCGCTCATATGGAGCCAGAAATTCTGGTGGTTGATGAAGTCCTGGCAGTCGGAGACGCCGAATTTCAACGTAAGTGCCTGGGGAAAATGAGCGATGTGGCCCAGGAAGGGCGCACTGTCTTATTCGTCAGCCACAACATGTCGGCGATCCTACGCCTGACGGAAGAAACCATCGTGCTGGAGAAGGGTCGCGTGGCATATCGGGCGCCTTCAGCCGAAGCCGTCGACTATTATCTGACCTCGGGTTTTGCCCAAACCGGCGAGCGATCCTGGTTAGCTGATGAAGTACCCGCGGAAACAGCCCCATTCAGACCTTTAGCGCTGCGCGTGCGCAATCCTCAGGGCACGATTGCGGATACCATCCGATCCATCGAACCCTTTACGATCGAAATGGAATATCAACTCGACGCACCGATTACAGGTCTGCGGGTTGGCCTGTATATGCTCTCCACCCACGGGGATCATATCTTCAGCAGCTTTGACACTGACAATGCTGATGAATACAACCAGTATATTATGCGTCCCGCCGGTCGGTATGTCAGCCGCTGCAGCATCCCGGCTGATCTTCTGAATGATGGGCGCTATATACTAGGCGTTAATGCCAGTACTTTCCGGGTGCGGCGTTATTTTCAGGATGAGTATGCCCTGTCCTTCATTGTAGATTCCACCGGCGCGCCTGGTATGCAGTGGGCAGAACCCCGCCCCGGGCCCATCCGCCCACGCCTGAGCTGGAATATCAAGGAGATTGGCTGATGGCCTTCAACAAAAAAGCCATCAAAGATGTGCTGGGCGAATTTCCACTGACTGCGGAACTCTACTGGCAGATTCGCCAGCAAGGGCGCCCACTAAGCAAGAGCGGCTCACTACGCCGGACGCAAAAGCATCTGCCTGTCTGGGTGGCACAGGCTGCTGTGGCACGCTCTGCGCATCCAACCGGCAAGCGGGTGATGCTGTTCAGCACACTGCGTTATTGGATTGAATACAACACCTTGTTGGCAGTCAGCCTGGCAGGGTTGGGTCACCAGGTTTTTCATACCTACTTACCCTATACCAACTGGCAGAAACGCACCAACCGCTTCGACTTGCGCCGCCAGAACGCCTATATCGAGAGTGTTCTGAAACCTGCCAGGCAAATCCTGGAGCCTGTATCCTTGCTGGAGCAGAAACCCGTCGCGAACAACCTGCCTCATGAGATCGAGCAGGCCATTTGGGACGTATCGCTGCGCGATGTCCAATACAGCCTGCAAATGGAGAATGTGGACCTGGAAAACCCGACCACGACCTCCTGGCAGCTATTTCGATTACGCCAGGAGCGCAACACGCAGGCGGCTCTGGCTTTCATTGGCTGGATTCAAAAACATCAGCCCGAGGTAATCATTACTCCCAACGGCATGATTTTGGAAATGGGGGTTTTATACCAGGTGGCACGGGCTATGCAAATTCCGGTGGTCACCTATGAATTTGGTGAGCAGCGCGACCGTATCTGGTTGGCGCGCAATGCAGAAGTGATGCGCCAGGAAACCAGTGAGTTGTGGGCTGTCCGTCACGACCTCGGTCTGGACGCCAACCAATGGCAGCAGGTACAGGAGCTCTTTGCCTCTCGCCAACGGGCCAGCCTATGGGAGAATTTCTCCCGCCGCTGGCAAGGCCAACCCAATGTGGGCGGTGAGAAGGTACGGCAGGAGCTGAACCTGGATCAACGCCCGGTTGTATTGCTGGCCGCCAATGTAATCGGCGACAGCCTGACTCTCGGGCGGCAGGTATTCAGCGCCAGCATGACTGAATGGCTGCAGCACACAACACGTTACTTTGTTGATCATACAGATATCCAACTGGTCATCCGCATTCATCCAGGCGAGCGCTACACCACAGGCCCTTCCGTGGCGGATGTGATCACCCAGGCGCTTCCAGAACTACCAGAGCATTTTCGCCTGGTAGAGGCTAACGATCCCGTTAACACCTATGATCTGGTGGAGATCGCTGACTTGGGCCTGGTTTATACCACTACAGTCGGAATGGAAATGGCCATGAGCGGTGTGCCCGTCATCGTCGCCGGGCAGACTCACTACCGCGGCAAAGGCTTTACCGTTGATCCTTCCACCTGGCAGGAATATGAAGCCTTCTTAGATCAAATCCTGGCAAATCCCAGCGCCTTCCGCCCGCAGCGTTCTCAAGTAGAGCAGGCATGGAATTATGCTTACCGCTTCTTTTTTGAATTTCCCACTCCCTTTCCCTGGCACCTGCTGCACTTTTGGAATGAATTGGAGCAGTGGAGTGTGGAAAAAGCTCTCTCCTACGAAGGACTGGCTGAATTCGGAGAGTCCTTCGAATACCTGACTGGAAGACCACGTTCCTGGGTGAAATTACCATCCATGACAGGTACACAAACCGGTACAAGCACCGAACGATTGGCGATCTCAGACCAACAGGCTGCTTAAGGAAACTGATGACAAACGAAGCAGACATCAAAAAACAGGTGCGCGAGTTTTATAACCAGGTCGGCTGGCAGCTGATGGGCGACGACACTTACCAGAATGCTCATTACGAGGATTTACGCCCGGTCGCCCGCAAGTATATTCACGATTGCCATCTGCGCTTGCTGAGGCACCTGCCACCCAGCGGTAAATATTTATTGGATGCAGGCTCAGGCCCGATCCAGTATCCAGAGTACCTGGAATACTCAACACACCACCAGTATCGGGTGTGTGCTGATATTTCAATCCAGGCCTTACAGGAAGCGCGTATCCGCATTGGTGAGCATGGCTTGTTCGTGGTCTGTGATATCGCCAATCTGCCTTTCAAAAAAGATGTCTTCGCCGGGGTGGTATCGCTGCACACGATCCACCACCTGCCAGAAAACGAGCATCTTCAGGCATATGGCGAACTATATCGCGTCCTGCAGCCGGAATCTTCAGCAGCCGTAGTAAATGGGTGGCCTGCACCGCGCCTGATGCGTTGGGCAAACCCACTGATCAAATTCGGTAACCGCCTGCGGAATTTCTTCAACCGGTTATCTGGGCAGAAACCTGAGCCACAAAAGGCTCGTAAAAAAGATCGACCGATAGATGAACAAGAAGAAAATGCCAAAGGCACATTTACCAACCGTCACGACGCGGCCTGGATCCGCACGGTCGTCGGGGCGCAGATGCCGGTAGAGATCTTCCCCTGGCGCAGTGTCAGCGTACGCTTTATGCGCAGCCTGATCCACACTCGCCTGGGTGGGCGCGCCTGGCTGCGCCTGGTCTATGCATTGGAAGAGCGCTGGCCGCGCTGGTTCGGAGAGAATGGACAATACCCGCTGATCGTTGTCCGTAAACAAGCACACTACCAATGACAATAAACCCTGAAAACGTGGGAGTCAACATGGATTGGAAAGATAAAATTGTTCTGGTGACAGGTGGATCCGGTTCGTTCGGAAAAAAATTCATTCGCCTGTTGTTAAACGAAGTCCATCCGGCAAAAATTATCATCTTCAGCCGCGATGAGCTCAAACAACACGAAATGCGCGTTAATGGCTACGATGATCCAAAATTACGCTACTTCATTGGCGACGTGCGCGACCGGGATCGATTGACGCGCGCCATGAATGGTGTGGATATTGTGGTGCACGCTGCGGCCCTTAAACAGGTGCCGGCATGCGAGTACAATCCGATGGAGGCGATCAAGACCAATATACTGGGCAGCAGCAATGTGATCGAAGCTGCTCTGGACGCAGGCGTGGAGCGCGTGATTGCACTCAGTACGGACAAAGCTGTCAACCCGGTTAATCTTTATGGAGCGACCAAGCTGGCAGCAGAAAAACTGTTTGTGCAAAGCAACTCCTATGCTGCCGGTTCTGCCACACGTTTTAGCTGCGTGCGCTACGGCAATGTAGTTGGCAGTCGGGGAAGTGTGGTTCCGATCTTTTTGGTGCAGCGTAACAATGGCAAACTATCCATAACCGATGAGCGCATGACGCGTTTCTGGCTGACTCTGGAACAGGGCGCACGCTTCGTCATTAGCTGCACCGAACAAATGTATGGCGGCGAGGTATTCGTCCCCAAAATTCCGTCCACGCGCATTGTGGACCTGGCACATGCCATCGCTCCGCATGCAGAATTAAACGTAATTGGCATTCGCCCTGGCGAGAAGTTACACGAAGTACTCATCCACGAAGACGAAGCTCGCTCAACTATCGAGCTTGAGGATATGTTTGTTGTCCAACCAACAGGATCTTTGTGGTTTGGTAGAGACTGGGAAAAACTTGGCAAAACCTTACCCGAAGGCTTTCGCTACAGCAGTGACACCAATCCGCAGTGGCTGACGATGGAAGAAATTCAGGCCATGGTCGCCCCCATCGAAGCTGAAATCCGCGAAGGCAGTCTTAGCTAAACGATTCAACCGGGTGAACGGTTACGAGCCAACCCGGCCAATTAACAACTCCATATATTCTACCGACGGAGAAAGGTCATGCGCATCCTCGTCACAGGAGCCAGCGGCTTGCTCGGAGCCAACCTGGCGCTGGAGGCGGCGAAAGACCACACCGTCTTTGGGCTGGTAAATTCGCTCAACCTGCATACCAATGCTTTTCAGGTTTTGAAGGGCGATCTGGCAGAACCAGGCGTAATCGAGCATCTGTTGGATCAAACCCAACCTGAATGGGTGATCCACTGTGCAGCGCTGGCGAATGTGGATGCCTGCGAAACTGACCCGGCCCGGGCGGTGCAAATGAATACTGAAGTACCCCGCAAACTGGCGATGAATGTCGCCAGGGGCGGAGCGCGCTTGTTGCACGTTTCTACCGATGCAGTTTTTGACGGCGTAAAAGGCGATTACTCAGAAAGTGATCTACCCAACCCTTTGAGTGTGTATGCGCGCACAAAGCTGGATGGGGAACATGCCGTGACAGACGCCAATCCAAAAGCAATCATTGCGCGAGTGAATCTCTTCGGATGGAGTCCGTCTGGCAAGCGCAGTCTGGCAGAGTGGTTTTTCAACAATTTGAGCGCCGGCAAATCGGTCAAGGGCTTTACAGATGTGTTCTTCTGTCCGCTGCTGGCTAACGACCTGGGGCGCATCTTTCTGGAGATGCTTCAGAACCAGCTGCACGGTCTCTATCATGTCGTTTCTCAGGACTGCCTGAGTAAGTATGACTTTGGCGTGCAGCTCACCCATCTCTTTGGTTTTGATGCCGGATTGATCCATCCCACTTCAGTTCAAAATTCTGGTCTTACGGCAGCCCGCTCACCCAACTTGACCCTTAAAACAACGAAATTAACCCAGGCATTGGGGCATCCACCCTCATCTATTCAAGAGGGTCTGCAAAAATTTTATGAGCTTTACCAACACAAGTATCCACTAAAACTCAGGGAGATGCTATGAATATCCATATCGGCACACATACCATTGGCCCCGACTATCCCACTTATTTCATCGCCGATATCTCCGCCAACCATGACGGTGACCTGGAGCGGGCTAAACTGCTTATCCGACTGGCAAAGGATGCTGGAGCAGATGCAGCAAAATTCCAAAACTTTCGCGCCGCTCAGATCGTCTCCGATTATGGCTTTCGCACTATGGGGGGGCAGCTCTCTCACCAGGCAAGTTGGAAGAAATCAGTCTTTGATGTGTATCAGGATGCTTCCATTCCCTTTGAATGGACGCCAATCCTGAAAGAGGAATGCGACCGAATAGGGATCGACTATTTTTCATCACCCTACGATTTTGAGGCCGTTGATATGCTCGATCCGTATGTGCCTGCTCACAAGATTGGCTCCGGGGATATCACCTGGCCCGAGATGCTGGAGCATATCGCCCGCACCGGCAAACCGGTGATTTTATCCACCGGTGCCTCAGACATCGGCGATGTGCAGAGGGCAGTACATACTATCTTGAAGATGAATCCTCAGCTGGTGGTTCTCCAATGCAACACCAATTACACCGCCAGCCTGGAAAATTTTGACAGCATCCACTTACGCGTCCTGGACACCTACCGGGTGATGTTTCCCGATGTGATCCTGGGTTTATCAGACCACACTTCCGGTCATGCAACCGTCCTGGGGGCTGTAGCGCTGGGTGGTCGCGTAATTGAAAAACACTTTACAGATGATAATAAACGCGTGGGTCCCGATCATCCATTTTCGATGACGCCTCAAACCTGGGCAGATATGGTCGAACGCACGCGCGAGTTGGAACGCGCGCTCGGTTCTACCGACAAAACAGTTGCTGAAAACGAAAAGCAAACCGTAATTGTCCAACGCCGCTGCCTGCGGACAGCTCGCCCAATTCAGGCTGGAGAGATCTTCACTCGAGCAATGATCGATGTGCTGCGCCCAGCCACACCTGGCGCCATTCTGCCCTATGAGATCGATGCGGTGATCGGCACTAAAGCTGCTAAAGATTTACCAGCCGGGCGTGAATTACGCTGGACCGATTTGCTTGGCGCTTGAGTGGAATAATCCTGTCACGTGGCTCGCATCCTGTACTTTACCCGCGACTATACTACCCACGACCATCGCTTCCTGTCTGCCCTGGCAGGCACAGAACACCAGGTGTTCTATTTGCGTCTGGAACGGCGCGGACATGCCCTGGAAGACCGCCCCCTGCCGTCTCGGATCAAAACCATCCACTGGGCAGGAGGTAAAAGCCCCTTCACGTGGTCGCAGGCCCTGCCGCTCTTACTGGATCTGAAGCGCGTGATCCGGGAAATTCAGCCTGACCTGATCCAGGCTGGACCAGTGCAAACAGCAGCCTTTCTGGCAGCTCTGACTGGATTTCGGCCCCTTGTGACGATCTCCTGGGGATCTGATTTGCTGGTGGACGCGCACCGCAGCGCCTGGTACCGGCGGGTTACACGCTACAGCCTGGCGCACAGCGCAGTGTTGGTTGGTGATTGCCAACCAGTTCAAGATACAGCCGTGGCCTTCGGAATGGCGCCTGAACGCATTGTGACCTTCCCGTGGGGCGTGGATCTGGACCATTTCTCTCCTCACAGCAATGCTATAGAAAAACCGCTCTTCCCGTCTCATCCAGAGAAGCCTTTTATCCTGTTATCCACACGCGCCTGGGAACCAATTTACGGCCTGGATATTCTGGCGCGGGGCTTTGTCCAGGCAGCCCAGACAATCCCCCAGTTGCGCCTGGTCATGCTGGGCAATGGCTCTTTAGCCAGCAGATTGCGCAGTATTTTCAGCGATGGACAGGTACTGGAGCGCGTGGTTTTCCCTGGCCAAATCAAACAGAACGACTTGCCGCGTTATTACCGCAATGCTGACCTTTACATAAGCGCTTCGCACAGTGATGGCACTTCGATTTCATTGTTGGAAGCCATGGCTTGCGGCTGTCCGGTGCTGGTCTCAGACATCCCGGGAAACCGCGCCTGGGTTGAACCAGGCGTGCAGGGCTGGTGGTTTAAAGATGGCGACCCACAGACCCTGGCAGATGGTATCCAGGAAGCATTTACACAATCCCAACACCTACCAGCTATGGGCAGCGTTGCACGCCAGCTTGTTGAAGAGCGTGCGAATTGGCCAGAAAACTTCAAGAAACTACTGTACGCATATGATTTAGCGCTCAATAACCAGGTCAATCCTACCAACAATTAATGAACTCATTTCCTGCAGCCCACCCTCATATTGTCGCCATCATCCAGGCTCGCATGGGCTCCAGCCGCCTGCCCGGGAAAGTCCTGCTGGATCTTGCCGGACGCCCCATGTTAAGCTGGGTCTTCGAGCGTGTCCGTCGCTCCAGATTGGTGGATGAAGTCGTCCTGGCGACGACCACCGATCCCAGCGATGATCCTGTGGCTGCTTACTGCCAGAGCAGCGGCTATGCCCATAGTCGCGGCAGTCTGGGGGATGTCCTGGATCGTTATTATCAAGCAGCGTTCAATCACCAGGCTGAAATTGTCGTGCGCGTTACGGGTGATTGCCCTCTGATCGACCCAGACTTGATTGACGACGTAATTAATGTGTTCTTAGGCGCACCTCCCCAGATCGCCAAGCGTTTAGATATCAGTGACGCGGAAGATGGTAGCTCTCGAATTTCTCCTTACCCGTTCGATTTCGCTGCCAACCGCCTGCCGCCGCCGTTTAAACGCACTTATCCAATCGGACTCGATGTAGAAGTCTGTTCATTTCAAGCATTGGAACGCGCCTGGAAAGAAGCCAAGCAGGCCTTTGAACGTGAGCATGTCATGCCATACTTGTACAGCCAGTCAGGGCGATTTCGGTTCGTGCAGCTCCAACACGAGCCAGATTATGGCAGCCTGCGCTGGACGGTGGACACCGCCCAGGATCTGGTCTTTACCCGAGAAATATTCAAGCGCCTGCCAAATGCGCTTACCAGCACCTGGCAGGATGTTTTGCAGATCATCCAAAATGATCCATCTCTCAGCGAGCTCAATGCGCAAGTTGAAGCAAGGCACTATCAAGTCGTGGACCCGCGTCTGAATCCCAGCGACCAGCAATGAGTATATGACAGTCGCATCTGAAACTCCCTCTCTCGCCAAGCAATCTATACAACGACCACTGTTTCGATATACTGCCCTCTGCCTGGGTTGGATACTCGTCGCATTTCTTTTCAACTTGGCGTACACCCAAACCCCGCTCTACGAGGGTAATCAGAATACCAAGTTCCTGCATGGTCTGGCGCAAGCCGGGCGTGGTTACCTGGCACATGACTGGCTGGCAAATACGGTTGATCCGCTGCCGGTATTCTCTACCCTGGTAAACGTGACTGCGAGGATCGGCGAAAGTCTCTTTTATGTTTACTATGGGGTGCTGTTCGGAATTTATATCTTTAGTCTGTATGGGACCGCCGATGCCCTTTTTCAGCTGAGGCAGAGCTGGGCGAAAACCCTGCTGTTTCTGGGCCTGTTCTTCACAACTCATTCAGCCTGGCTGATGTACGAAATGCAAAAGCAGCATGGACTGGATATGTCTTTTCTGCATTTCGGGCTGGCAGGTCAGTACCTATTAGGCCTGGAATTCCAAAACAGCTCATTTGGAGTCCTGCTGCTATTTTCGATCTATTTATTCCTGAACAACAAGATTTTTTGGGCAATCCTCACTTTAGGAGTGGCCTGTTTATTTCATCCAGCCTATTTATTCAGCGCCGCTCTGATCGTGATGGCTTACACCGGGATGATTTTTTTCAGCTCTGTTTGGGTGAATAAAGAAACCAAATCACCCAAAATTTCAGACCTGCTAACAGCAGCCAGAAAACCTTTCCTGCTTGGCTTGCTGGCACTGGTTCTGGTCCTTCCGGTCGTGCTTTACAACCAGCTCTACCTGGGCGCCACCTCCCCGGAAATCTCTGCCCAGGCTCTGGATATCCTGGTCCACTACCGCATTCCCCATCATTCGCTCCCCGAGGTGTGGTTCAACAACTTCTCAATCTACCAGATCGGGATGATGGTGGTGGGACTGATCCTGGCGCGCAAATCCAGACTATTTTGGATCATGGTCTCCCTGTCTGCCGGTGGTTTACTGCTTTCCGTAGTGCAGATCATCACGCAGAGCAATGACCTGGCGTACCTGGCGCCCTGGCGGGTTTCCGTTTTGCTGGTCCCTATTTCTCTAACGCTGCTGATTGCTTATCTTGTCTCTCTAACGGTGGACCGGTTGCCATTACCCAAATTGCTCATCCTTGGCCTGTCAGTCATCGTCTCCGGTTATTTGATTTATCAATCAGTTGCTGTCGGGCAGGAACGTAGCGCAACTTATCGTGCCAGCGCGCATGACCGGAAATTCTACGACATGCTCAGCTATATTCATCAAACTGTCAAACCTGAGGATATTTATCTGGTGCCACCGATGGATGGTCGTTTTAATGAATTCCGCATTCTTTCTGGCGCGCCAATCTTTATCAACTGGAAATCTCACCCTTACAAAGACACTGAGATCTTAGAGTGGTATAACCGCGTACAACGCTCCGAAGCATTCTATTCGCTTGATTACGGCCAGGCGTGTCAGCCTTTAGCCAGTTTAGCCAAGGAGTATAAGATCACCCATGTAGTGTTTCAAAAGAAAGTCGCTCAACTCGACTGTGAATTTGTCGAAGAAGTTTATCGAGCCGATATATACAGCATTTATGAAATAACGACCCAACCATGACAATTACCGTTGAGCATTGCCCGCTGTGTGGTGGGAGCCATTTCACTCTTTTCGATCAGCGCCAGTTTCGCAGCCAGTCCGTCATAAACCGCCTGTGCACCGACTGCGGTATGGTTTTCCAATCACCACGCATGACGGATGCTGAACTGAGCGACTTTTACCAGGCGGAATATCGGCAGCTTTACCAGGGTAGCGCTGGACCGAACCCCAAGGACCTCGCCATCCAGCGCGGCCGCGCCCAGGGATTGGTTGAATTTACGCAAGCGGTGATCAAACCCGGGATCCGCCACCTGGACATCGGCTGCTCCAGCGGCTTGCTCTTGCAGAGCTTTACAGAGGCATACGCAACCAGACCCACCGGCATTGAACCCGGTGATGCATACAGAAGCTATGCGCAAGCTTCTGGGCTAACGGTGTATCAATCCCTGGATGTCTTGCTCGCAGCCCAGCCCGATCAGTTTGATTTGATCAGCATGGCGCATGTCCTCGAACACATCGCTGAACCGGTCCTGTATCTACGCAGCTTGCGCGAGAAATTTCTGGCACCTGATGGTTGGTTGCTGCTGGAAGTGCCGAATTTATATGCTCACGACAGCTTTGAAGTCGCTCACCTGTTAGCGTTCAGCCCGCACACCCTTGTTCAGACCGTCCCGCAGGCTGGATTTCAAGTACACCACCTGCGCCAGACAGGTCTGCCGCGCTCGCGCCTGATCCCTCTGTATCTCCAACTGCTGGCCCAACCAGATTTGTCGCCTGGTAAAACCATGATTAAGCCGGAGAAACAGGTACTCTTAAAACGGCGCCTGGGACTGCTCCAACGCAATCTACTCACGCGCCTGTTCCCGCACCAGGCCTGGCAAAGCGCACGCACCTCTCCAGGGGAGAGTCTGGAGTGAGCTTCTTAACCATCTTTTCGGCGCCCAAGCCCTTCACCAATCCGCATATCGCCACGATTCAGCGCAATGCCTTACAGTCCTGGTTACACCTGAGTGATGCGGTCGAAGTGCTCCTGATTGGTGAGGAGACAGGCCTGGGCGATATAGCTACTGAAACGCAGGTGCCATTACTCAATCAGGTAGCGCGCAATGACTCAGGCACTCCCCTGGTCAGTTCGATCTTCAGCCTGGCGCGGCAGCACAGTCACAGCCCATTGCTGGCCTATGTAAATGCCGATATGCTCTTCCTACCGGATTTCGTTCAGGCAGCCGAAGCAGTTGTCAAACAACTGGAGCATTTTTTAGTGATCGGTCAACGCTGGGACTTAGACCAACGCACACTGCTTGATTTTTCTCCCGGCTGGGAGACGCATCTCCGAACCGATACAACCCGGCGCGGCCGGCTGCACACACCCTCTGGAAGCGATTATTTCATCTTCCCTCGCAATCTATTTATAGAGATGCCCGATTTCGCCATTGGGCGTGCAGGCTGGGATAACTGGATGATTTATTACGCGCGCCAGCAAAGCTGGCCCGTGGTAGATGCCACCCCTTCGATTATGGCAATCCACCAGGATCACGACTACAGCCACCTGCCAGGCGGGCAGCCGCATTACAACCTGGCCGAATCACGTCAGAATGAAAGTCTGGCGGGCGGAGCGACCAGCCTGTTCATGGTGCTTGACAGCGACAGACAATTGGTGGATGGTCAAATTCGCAGTCCCAAACTGAGCTTGCTGCGGCTATTGCGCCAGGCCGAAGTACACCTGAACCCGCCGGGCGGCAAACCCGGTCAGGTACAAAAAAGTTTAGCGCGCCAGGCGCGCCGCCTGCGCCGGCGAATTAGCGGCACCTTGTAGACTTCAACATGCGCCTCGGACAAAACCCTGCAAAATCCATCGAGCACGTCCCCCAGCCTGCTCCAGTCACTGTAGCAATTGTTACCTACATTCCATTCCTGGGCGGCTACTATGCAGAATCTTTGGAAGTATTAAAGGTTTGCCTGGAGAGTCTTTACCAACATACGCCCCAGCCATACGACCTGCTGATATTTGATAATGCCAGCTGCTCGGAAGTGCAGGATTATCTGAAAAACGAGCGCGAGGCCGGGCGTATCCAATACCTGATCCTTGCCGGGCAAAATTACGGTAAAGGCGGCGCCTGGAATTTCATCTTTCAGGGTGCGCCTGGCGAATATATCGCCTACGCTGACAGCGATATCCAGTTCTTTCCAGGCTGGCTGGAGCGCAGTCTGGAAATCCTGCAGGCCTATCCCCAGGCTGGCATGGTCAGCGCCCGCCCTCTGCGCACCCCGGCGGCGCTTTACTCAAGCACACTGGATTGGGCAAAAATTGCAGAGGATGTACAGATTGAAGAAGGCAGCTTCATCCTCTGGGAGATTTATCGGGACCACGTGTTGAGCCTGGGTATATCTGAAGAACAGGCGCGCCAGTGGTATGACTCGCGGGTTGACACCCGGCTCACCCATCAGGGCGTCCAGGCGCTGATTGGCGCAGCTCATTTCCAGTTCACCCTGCGCAAAGTGGTCATTCAGGAGTTTTTACCTTTCCAGATGGACCGCCCCATGGGCCAGGTGCGCGCCCTGGATGAGTTGATGAATACAGCCGGCTGGCTGCGGCTGGCTACCTGCGAGCCACTGGTCCGTCACATGGGCAACACCTTACCAGATTCTGTAAAAGTCACCCAGCTTGCTGCCGCCACCTCTCGCCCCCGGCTCTGGGATCAGCCCGTGCTGCGGCGCACGCTATTGCGTATTTATGACGCCATCTTCCGCTTATATTACGCCCGCTAAACACACAACAACCTGATGAGGACTGGACGCAACCCCGCAAAATCTGGACTGGAAGCCTATACCCCCAAAGAGCTGGGGATCGCGCTGATCTTATATATCCCATCTCAGGATGGGTACTTTGCCAATGCGCTGGAGATCTTCAAGATGCAGATTGCCAGCCTGAAAGCTGCCACCTCCCAACCTTACGATTTACTGGTCTTCGATAACGGCAGTTGCCGCGCGATCGTGAATGAATTACGGGAGCTTTATCAAGCTGGTGAGATCACCTGGCTGGTTTTATCCCGGCATAATATTGGTAAAGCCGGCGCCTGGAACTGGATATTCGCCTCGCTGCCCAATCCGTATATTGCCTACGCCGATGCCGATGTTCTATTCCGACCTGGATGGATTGAAGCCTGTCAGGAGATATTAAAAGCCTTTCCACAGGCCGGGATGGTCTCAGCCCAGCCCAACTTCTATGATGTCATGGATGGACAGGGCCAGGCCCAACGAGCTTTAGAAAATAACTCGGATTACCAGGCTGAGTCTTACCAGCCCAGTATTGAGGTGATTGACGAATACTGCCTGGGAATCGGCGCCACACCCGAGCTGGCAGAACGTTTTCACCAGCAGCCTTTGCCGGGCATCCAGCATCTACCGACAGAAACCCGGGCTGTCCTGGGCGCCTCCCATATGCAGTTCCTCATCCCAAACTCCGTCGCTCGCCAGGTAACGCCGCTCCCGGCGACCAAAGCCTTACTGCGCGCGGAGACGATGTCGTTGGATCACAAAATTGACCAGTTAGGTTATCTACACCTTTCCACCCGCCAACCTTATGTCTTCCACATGGGCAATACGATTAATGAACGCCTGCTGACTGAATTTCAGCAGATCACTGGCGCAGCGCCAGCCATTCCTAAAGCAAACCCAAATCCGCAAAAACAGCCATCGCTGATAAGGCGCTGGCTAAGCCGGATGGCGCGCACCCCAGGTGCCCAGCGTCAGCTCCAGCGCATCTACAACCTGCTTTTCCAGATTCTTCACTCCGATAACCGCTAAGCTCTCTATGAAAACGGGATTACTTGATCTGCTCATCTGTCCTGAATGTGGCGCGCCACTGGTTCTGGAAGACAGTCAACTGCGCTGCTCGCAATGTGGACAGGTTGTCAGCTTAACCAATGGCATTCCGGTCTTTACGCCGGTGGCCGGGGAAATCCGCCCGTCTGAAAAATTGGCCCGCGGCCCTGACACCGGCACTCCCTGGCGCAAAGCCAATTGGCGCTTCCTGGAAGCCCAGCTGGCCCAACTGCCTGCCGAGGCAAGAATTTTAGATGTGGGTGCCGGGCGTGGCGATTTCGCCGTCTTGCTGGATCGCTTCCAGACAATCGCACTGGATATTTACCCCTACCCCGAAGTGGATCTGGTCTGCGACCTGACCGTATGCAATCCTTTCCGACCAGCCAGCTTTGAGGTCATCGTGTTGATGAATGTGCTCGAACACATCTACGACACCCAGGCGCTGCTGGCACACCTGGCAGAGCTTTTAAAACCCGGTGGAAGGCTTATCGTTGCCATACCATTTCTGGTTAAACTTCACCAAACCCCGGTGGATTTTGTGCGTTTTACTCACTATGCTCTACAACGTTTTGCCCCTGCGCATGGCTTTGAGCTGGAGGTGCTGGAAGGTTATTACGATCCCATCTTCTTTCTTTCAGAAGGGACTGGGAATATTAAGCATGCTTACCTGCCTGCTCTCAGCCGGACAAAACGCATGGCAGCGCGCACGCTCTTAGGGGGCATACAATTTTTAGTCGACCGCCTGGAAACGCTACTCGGACCAGGAGGTGCCTCTCCTCCGGAGACGGTGCGCAGCCAGGCGCCAACTGGTTACCACATTGTTTATAAAAAAAATGCTTCATAATCTAAAGGATCAATCGAAACCCATTTATGACTTCTAAAACTGTATTTATCAGCGCAGATCATGGGCTGGCGGTGTTTTACTTCCTGCAGAGCCAGATCATTCCCGCCCTGCGAGAAGCTGGCGTCAACGTGGTCGTGCTGACCGAGGACCAGTCTGTCGATCTGATCAGTGAGCGCTTTGCCGCCCCGGGTTTGGTCATTGAAGGCTTGCGCCTGGATGAAGTCCAACGCTATACCCGTACTGTCTCACCTACAACCCAATGGTGGCTGGATTTTCTACGCCGCGCCGGGGCTGCCCCAGGGGCCGACCTGGCGGTGGTTGACCACTATATTCGGCAGGTAAAAGGCGAGGCGCATGCCCGCCGGCGCCAGCTTTTCCCCCTGATGGAAGGGATTGCACGCACGCTGCGCCGTTCTCGACCAGCGCGCCAGATGCTGCAGCGCGCCCAGATGCGTTACACTTCCTCAATTTATGGCGACCTGTTTGAGAAATACCAACCCGCCCTGGTCATCGCTGCATCTCCCGGCTTTCGCCAGGATCGTTACTTGCTGCGCGAAGCTGCCAGACGCAAGATACCCACAGCCGCCGCCATCATCAGCTGGGATAGCTCCAGCAGCTATGGCCTTCCCGGCGCGCCAGTGGATTGGATCACCTGCTGGTCTGAAATTCAAAAACAGGAGCTCGTGGGTGGCGCTGACTGGGACCCACAACACGTCCACGTTGGTGGCATGCCGCCTTACGACGGTTACGTCAGGGACGACTGGCTAATGAGCAAGGAAGAGTACTTTCGCCAGCATCATCTCGACCCAAACCGCAAATTGTTAGCCTACGCCAGCAGCTTTGTCAGCTGGTCGCCTAATCTGCAGAATGTAGATGCCCTGGCGCGATTGGTAACCCATGACGTTCTGGCTGAACCCACTCAGCTATTGGTGCGCCTGCACCCTATCCACATGAGCGGGCATTATGTGACCGAAGCTGATGCCATCCGGCGCATGGCGGACGAACATGCTCATATTCACGTGGTCGAGCCGGTCCCACTGGGAGCATTGGGCCATTATTCTGGTGAAGACATGGCTGAGAAGACCTCCATGATGGCGCATGCCGATGTCTTCTTAACTGTGTATTCCACAATGTGTGTGGAAGCCTCTTTTCAGGAACGCCCCATTGTGAGCGTTTGCATCGACTCGAATGTAGGCTGGCCCGGTAAATACTGGGTGCCTATGTCCGAGATCGGCGTATGGCCTACCCACTCACGTTTCCGCACATCCGGGGCTGGACGCGTTGCTCTCAATCTAGATGAACTGCGCGAAGCCTTGAATTTCTACCTACAGCAACCCAGTGCCAGCCTGGCTGCCCAACGCCGATTCCTGAATCAAGAATGTACTTATACGGATGGCAGCGCCAGCCGCCGTACTGCTGAATTCTTCATCTCCTTGTTGGAGAAAAAACATGGCCGCTAAAGTACTCCAGCGCCTGAAATCCGCCGGGCGGATTTTATTACACGGAGAACGCCTGCGTCCTGAGCATCGCGAAATTCCAGCCATCAAAGCAGAGGAAGTTGCTGAAGCGAAAACCTTTTTCCCGGCAGATAAATTTTTTATTTACGGGCATGCCCGCTCCGGTACCACTCTGCTCACCCGCCTGGTGCGCCTGCACCCGGAAGTGCACTGCAATTATCAGGCGCATTTCTTTACCAGAGCACCCCTTCTGGAAGCCCTGGTAGCCGACCCGGAAGTAGGCAGCTGGCTGGGACGGAACAGCAACCGCTGGAATCATGGGCGTGACCTTTCCCCGGTGGTGCTGCGAGCGGTCAGTGACTATATCATGGAGCGCGAGGCTCGCCCACTGGGTAAACGCATCGTAGGTGATAAAAGCCCCAACAGCCTGCTGGACGGCGAGGCAGTGTATAAACTGGGAAAGGTCTATCCCGACGCCCGGCTGGTTTATATCATCCGCGATGGGCGTGATGCGGCTGTATCACACCGCTTCCAGGCATTCATCGACACGCCCCAGCGCCTTAACAGCCAGGACCTGGCTCTCCGCCAGGCATTCAGCGAGAATCCCGAATCATTCCAAAAAGGCCAGCGTTCGATCTTCACCGAAAAAGCCTTGCGCAGCACAACGGAAGGCTGGGTAAAGAATGTCGTTGAGACAGATCAGGCAGGCCGAGAACGCTTTGGCGAGCGCTTTCACTGCCTGCGCTATGAAGACCTATTGGCTTCTCCGTGGGAAGTGATGAGCAAGCTGTGGGCTTTCTTAGGCGCCGATATCAGCCTGCCCGGACTGCAAGAACTGCTGGTTGATGAATTGAGGAAAAATCCTGACGCGGACTGGCAGCAGCAAAAATCAGCGGAAATTGCCGGGTCGCTTACCAAAGGCCAGCGCGGCACCTGGCAGGAGCTCTTCACGCCGCGCGATCGGCAGATCTTCAAAGAAATCGCCGGGCAGACCCTGATCCAATGGGGTTACGAAAAAGACCTGGACTGGTAAAGGCTGCCTGATGCGCATCTTGATTGCTGGATTGGGATCGATAGGGCGCCGCCACCTGCACAACCTGCAGGCTGCTGGAGAACAGGATATACAACTCTATCGCACCGGGCGTAGCACCCTTCCAGATGAAGAGCTGGCTGACCTGCCGGTTTATCACGATCTGGATGAGGCTTTGCGGCAGAAGCCACAGGCAGTCATTATCAGCAATCCGACTGCTTTGCACCTGGATGTTGCCATTCCAGCGGCGGAGGCTGGCTGCCACCTGTTGATCGAAAAACCAGTTTCGCACAGCCTGGAACGACTGGAGCAATTACAGATCATCGCACAACAGAATGCAGTGCGCATCCTGGTAGGGTATCACTTTCGCCAGCATCCTGGCTTGCAGCTTACCCGCCAATTCCTGGATGCCGGCGCCATAGGACGTCCACTTACCGTACGCGCCCATTGGGGCGAATACCTGCCTGGCTGGCATCCCTGGGAAGATTACCGCAATGCGTACAGCGCGCGCCAGGACCTGGGCGGTGGGGTCATCCTGACCCTCTCCCATCCCCTGGATTATTTGCGCTGGCTGTGTGGGGAAATACGAGAATGTTTTGCCTTTACCGGTCAGCTTGGCAACCTGGAATTAGATGTAGAAGACACGGCTGAGATCGTCCTGCGCTTCCAAAATGATATGCTCGGCAGCCTGCACTTGGATTATAATCAGCGACCGTCTGCCCATACACTGGAAATTGTGGGTAGTGATGGCACCCTGAAATGGGACAATACCAGCGGGGGTGTAGCGCTATTCCAGGCTGAATCTGGCGCCTGGCAGGAATTTCCAGCGCCTGCCGGGTTCGAGCGTAATCACCTTTTTGAGAGCGAGATGCGCCATTTCCTGGCCGTTGCCAGAAACGAGACAGAACCAATCTGCACATTGGAAGATGGCATGCGCGACCTGGAGTGGGCGCTCCTGGCGTTACACTCGGCTGCCACAGGCCAGCTTGCCCGCCCGAGATTTGATTGAGATGAGTCAGACCGACACATTGGAAGTGCTGGCAATTATTCCAGCCCGTGGGGGATCTAAAGGTATCCCGCGTAAGAATATTCGCCCGCTGGCGGGCAAACCTATGCTGGCTTATAACATTGAAGCTGCGCAGGCTTCACGCTTTATCCAGCGCGTGGTGATCTCTACGGATGATCCGGAGATCGCCCGAATCGCCCAGGCTTATGGTGCCGAGGTGGTATGGCGTCCAGCAGAGATCAGCGGCGATACGGCTGCTTCCGAATCAGCTTTGCTGCATACGCTCGAATCGCTCCAGGCTCAGGAAAAATATGCGCCAGACCTGCTAGTATTTCTGCAGTGCACTTCCCCTTTGACCGCTGCTGAGGATATTGATGGCACAATCTCAGCATTGATCGAACAAGAGGCAGACACTGCCCTGGCTGTGATCCCATTTCATTATTTCTTGTGGAAACCAGACCAGGATGCCGAAGGGCTGCCCGACGCGCTGGGGATCAACCACCACAAATCGGTCCGTCCACTGCGCCAGGAACGCGACCCGCAATATCTGGAGACTGGCGCAGTATATGTGATGCGCGTGGCAGGTTTTCTGCATGCAAGGCACCGCTTTTTCGGGCGCACCGCCCTGTATGAGATGCCGTCAGAACGCCGTTTGGAAATTGACGATCCAGTAGATTTCCAGGTTGCCGAAGTGCTGCTTAACGCTCAACGCCAGAATCAGCAGATCGCGCAGCTCCCCAAACCAGTACAGGCACTGGTCATGGATTTCGATGGTGTCTTCACCGATAATCACGTCATTGTGCAAGAAGATGGGCGCGAAGCAGTCACCTGCAGTCGCAGCGATGGCTGGGGAATCTCCCAATTACGAAATATCGGCTTACCGATGCTGATTCTAAGCACCGAGCCGAACCCGGTAGTACAGGCACGCGCTGACAAACTAAAAATCCCCTGCCTGTACGGCATTACAGATAAAGCTGAAGCACTGCAGGCCTGGCTGGCTCAGAAAAAGATCGACGCAGCCCAGGTAATCTATCTGGGCAATGATCAAAATGATCTTGGCTGTATGGCGCTGGCCGGCTGTGCAGTTGCGGTGGCTGATGCCCATCCCGATGCGCTCGCCCTGGCAGATATTGTCCTTGACCACGCGGGGGGCGATGGCGCAGTGCGAGAAATTTGTGAGTTGATTCTCAAATCACAGCCTACACTTTAGGAGACAAAATGGCTGAAGTCATTCAAATTGGTAACAAACAGGTCGGCAAAGGCCAACCCTGTTTCATTACGGCAGAGATCGGCATTAACCACAACGCTAACCTGGCTATCACCAAACAATTGATCGATGTCGCCAGCCTGGCAGGCTGTGACGCGGTTAAATTCCAAAAGCGCACTCCGGAAAAAGCGGTGCCTGCCGAGTATCAGAATGTCATGCGCGAAACTCCCTGGGGCATCATGTCATACCTGGATTACCGGCGCAGAATGGAATTTGATCGTCACGAATACCAGGTAATCGACCGCTACTGCAAGGAGAAAGGTATCTTGTGGTATGCATCCTGCTGGGATGAAGAATCGGTCGATTTTTTGGAGGAGTTTGATCCTCCATGCTACAAGGCTGCCTCAGCCTCTCTCACCGACAGCGATTTACTGCTCAAAATGCACCGCACCGGTCGACCATTAATCATTTCCACTGGCATGTCCACCATCGACGAGATTGAAGAAGCCGTACTGCTATTGGGCACCGACAACTTGCTCATCGCCCACAGCACCAGCACATATCCCTGCCCACCGGAAGAGCTTAACCTGCGTATGATCAACACACTCCAGGAACGCTTCCCGGTACCGGTGGGATATTCCGGGCATGAGGTCGGCCTGCAAACCACCCTGGCAGCGGTAACTTTAGGCGCCAGCTTCGTCGAGCGCCACATCACCCTGGATCGGGCCATGTGGGGCAGCGATCAGGCTGCATCTGTAGAGCCTGGTGGTGTGATGCGCCTGGTGCGAGACATCCGGGTGATTGAGCACGCCATGGGAGACGGAGTAAAGCAGGTATATGATAGTGAATTAAAAGCTCGCCAGAAACTAAGGCGCAAATAAGTCAGGCATTATCCATCAGAATCAACCATCATCTGATAAAAATTTTGCACTAACCTACGACATCATCAGACTTGAGATAAGTTTTAAGGAGAACAATCTATGTCACAATCGAAGAAAAACGGCAAGTTGATCACACCCTACGGCGGCACCCTGGTCAACCTGCTGGTAACTGGTGAAGAACGACAAGCACTGCTGGAACGCTCTACACATCTACCATCGATTCAGATCTCAGCGCGCTCGCTGTGTGATCTCGAACTGCTGGCTACCGGCGCTTTTTCGCCGCTGGATCGCTTCATGGGCAAGACGGATTACGAACGTGTGCTCACCGAAATGCGTTTGGGCAATGGGACGCTATTCCCGATCCCGATCACCCTGCCGGTAGATGAAAGCACTCTGCCAAATTATGCTGAAGAAATTACACTCAGTGACAGCCGCAACAACACCATCGCAGTCATGCGCATCGAGGAAGTTTATCATTGGGATCCACTACGTGAAGCCCGCCTGGTTCTGGGCACCACTGATCCCAAACACCCACTGATCTCGGAAATGGTACGTTGGGGTAAATTATATGTCTCTGGCGAATTGAAGGTTATTGATCTGCCGCGCTACAACGACTTCGTAGAGTTGCGCCGCACCCCGGCAGAAGTACGCACCCGGCTTGATGAAATGGGAAACAGCAATGTGGTTGCCTTCCAGACCCGCAACCCGATGCACCGTATTCATGAAGAGCTGACCAAACGCGCCGCCGAAGAAGTAGGCGGCAGCTTGTTGATCCATCCAGTCGTTGGCATGACCAAGCCCGGCGACGTGGATCATTACACCCGTGTGCGCGTTTACCGCGCCCTGGCAGAAAAATACTATGACACAAACAGCACCCTGCTGAGCCTGCTCCCGCTTGCCATGCGCATGGCTGGCCCACGCGAAGCCCTGTGGCACGCCCTCATCCGACGCAACTACGGTGCGACACATTTCATTATCGGCCGCGATCATGCTGGTCCAGGCAACGACAGCCAGGGACGGCCCTTTTATGGCCCCTACGAGGCTCAGGCGTTGATGGCACAATACGCTGGCGAGCTTGGCGTTGAGCCGGTGGAATTCAAAGAGCTGCTCTATCTGGCTGACGAAGACCGCTACGAAGAAGTAAATAAAGTACCCGAAGGCGCCAACATTTTCTCGATCTCCGGCACCCAGGTGCGCGATGACTACCTGGCTAAGGGTAAGACCCTGCCCGAGTGGTTCACCCGCCCAGAGACAGCCGAGATCCTGCAGCAAATGTATCCGCCCCGCCACAAACAAGGTGCGTGCATCTGGTTCACCGGACTGAGTGGTTCGGGCAAATCAACGACAGCTGAAATCCTTACCTCCTTGCTACTCGAGCGTGGACGCCAGGTCACCGTCCTGGACGGAGATGTTGTCCGTACGCATCTATCCAAAGGTCTGGGCTTTACACCAGAAGACCGTGACACCAATATCTTGCGCATCGGTTTTGTCGCCAGCGAGATCGCCCGCCACGGTGGGACGGTAATTTGTGCCGCCATCAGCCCATACCGCGCCACCCGTAATGAGGCGCGCAAGATGGTCGGCACCGAGCGCTTTGTGGAAGTATTTGTGGATACGCCTATCGAAGTATGCGAATCGCGTGACGTCAAAGGCCTGTACGCACGCGCCCGCCGCGGTCAGATCACCGGCTTCACCGGCGTTGATGACCCTTATGAAACCCCGGTTAACCCGGAGATCACGCTGGACACCGTTGGCTTTTCCCCGGATCAGAACGCGCGCAAAATCCTGGATTTCCTGGAGGAGCGCGGCTTAATCCTACCTGAAGGTATGCTGCCAAACGGTAATGGCGCTACTGCCGAAAAAACGGCCTAATCTTCAGGCTACTGGCAACGAGAACGCATGACTGACCTACCTAAATTGTTCGACCTTCACAGTCGAGTAGCAGTCGTCACGGGCGGCGCCGGCCTGCTGGGGTCAGAATTCTGTCTGACCCTGGCCCAGGCTGGCGCTCAGGTGATGGTTGCTGACCTGGATGGCGATGGCGCTGCAATAACGGCTGCGCGCCTACAGCAGCAAGGGCTGTCTGCTCATAGTGTGGGCGTGGATGTTACCGACCCGGCTTCAGTGCACAATATGGTAGCGGAGGCGCTGGCCGCCTTTGGACGGCTGGATATCCTGGTCAACAGCGCGGCATTGGATCCCAAAATGGATCCTGAACACCTGGCAGAGCAACCCGCAAGGATTCCCGAAGAGCACAATCTCACCAGCTTTGAGCATTTCCCCCTGGAAGCCTGGAAACAAGCCCTGGAGGTTAACCTGACTGGCATGTTCCTGTGCTGCCAATCGGCAATCCCACCCATGTTAGCGCAGGGTCAGGGCGTCATCATTAACCTGAGCTCCATCTACGGCCTGGCAGCCCCCGACCAACGCCTGTATACACGCCCAGGGCAACCTCCTCACTATAAACCAGCCTACTATCCGGTCACCAAGGCCGGTGTACTGGGTCTCACCCGTTATCTGGCGGCGTATTACGGCGAGCAAAATATCCGCGTGAATGCCCTCAGTCCAGGCGGGGTTTTCAACGGGCATGATGATACCTTTGTCCAGGCTTACTCCGCCCGAGCTGTATTGGGCAGGATGGCCGAGAAAGACGAAATGAACGGGGCGCTGCTATTTCTGGCTTCAGATGCTTCAGCCTACATGACAGGTTCTAATCTGGTGGTGGATGGGGGTTGGACGACATGGTAGAGCATCCCCAGGTGGTGGCGCTGATCCCTGCACGCGGCGGCTCCAAGAGTATTCCTCGTAAGAATATCCGCCTTCTGGCTGGCTATCCGCTGATCGCATACAGCATCGCGGCTGGATTGGCTGCCAACACTGTCACACGCATCCTGGTTTCCACGGACGACCCTGAAATCGCTGAAATTGCCCGCCAATACGGGGCCGAAACGCCTTTTCTCAGACCACCGGAGCTGGCTCAGGACAACACCCCAGATCTGCCAGTATTCCAGCATGCCTTACACTGGCTGGATGAAAATGAAGGCTGGAAACCAGAGATCATCCTCCAGTTGCGCCCGACCTCCCCGTTTCGCAGGGTGATGCATATCGACCAGGCGGTATACCGGTTAATTGAGCGCCCGGAAGCGGATGCTGTGCGCACAGTATGCGTGCCTTTTCAAAATCCCTTCAAGATGTGGCGTATCCAGCCCGACGGCTTTATGCAGCCTCTGGTTGACCTGGGAGTTCCCGAACCCTATAATATGCCGCGCCAGGCGCTGCCGGATGTCTTTTGGCAGACCGGTTACGTTGACGCCGCCTGGAGCGATACCCTGATGCAGAAAAACTCTATGACTGGCGAGTATATCCTGCCTCTGGTTATTGATCCCAGTGAGTGGATTGATATCGATTCACCCGACGATTGGCGTCGCGCCGAGCGATTAATCGAAACCGGCGAGCTGACCTGGGACGATTTGGGTTTCCAAATAACAAATTAAACGAATTTCATATCCGGCACCCATCTGGCGTTCGCCAGGATCCCCTGCCGTAATGGGAGGTAACGATGCCCGTCATAACAATTGGTGATCGGTTGGTTGGTGATAACCAGCCAGCCTATATCATCGCTGAAATCGGTGTCAACCATAATGGCTTGATAGATCTGGCCTTAAAATTAATTGACATCGCTGCTGAAGCTGGCGCAGATGCCGTCAAATTCCAAAAACGCAATCTGGATAATCTGTACGCCAGGAAATATCTGGATAACGCCAACGCCGGTGAAAAAACACTGCGCTACCTGCTGCCGATTTTGCAACAGGTAGAGCTACCCGATCATGCCTACCATCGCATTCTGGAGCATTGCCAGGCGCGTAAAATCACCTTTATGTGCTCAGCATTCGATCCGGAGAGCGCTGATTTTCTTGAAACCCTTGGCGTGCCGGCTTACAAAGTCGCTTCTGCCGATCTGACCAATTTACCCCTGCTGGATCACCTGGCACAGAAAAACAAACCATTGATCTTATCGACAGGCATGTCGCGCATGGAGGAAGTAGAGTGCACTGTTGATTTTCTTAAAGAGCGCCAGGTAGAATTTGCTCTTTTACATTGCAACAGCACCTACCCGGCCGCTTTTGAAGATATCAACCTGCGCTTTATGAACCAGCTCAAGCGTTTTGATGTTCCGGTTGGATACTCCGGGCACGAGCGTGGTATTGCTGTATCCACTGTGGCAGCTGCACTGGGCGCCAGTATTATCGAGCGCCATGTCACCCTGGACCGCACCATGGATGGTCCGGATCACGCTGCCAGCCTGGAGCCCCAGGGTTTCGCCAAAATGGTGCGCGATATCCGCCAGGTCTCTCAGGCTTTGGGTACTGGCGCTGAGAAATTTATCTCGCGTGGCGAGATCTTGAACCGCGAAGTGTTGGGGAAAAGCCTGGTAGCCGTAAGACGAATCGAACCAGGCGAGACGATCACACCCAAAATGGTCGCTGTCAAAGGTCCTGCGTTAGGGATTTCACCCCAAAATTATCCACGCCTGGTCGGCAGGGTTGTCGATCGGGTTATCGAGGAAGATGAACCGTTCCTGGATCGCGACCTGGGCGTAAAGGTAGAGCTGGATACCGCCCATGTACTGCCCATGGATTATGGTTTTACAGTTCGATTCCGAGACTACGAGGAATTGCTGGTTTATAAACCACATATGCTGGAATATCATTTCACTGACCAGGATTTGGACGAGCATTATACCGGTGGTGATATGGACCTCAAGCTGGTGGTTCACGCGCCTGAATTCTTTGAGCGAACGCTCGTCGACCTGTGCTCCCAGGATGAAGAACAGCGCCTGGCCTCTCTGGCGATGATGCAAAAAGCCATCAACCTGACGCGTGAAATGGCTCCCCATTTCATCGGTAAGCCAAAAGTCATCATCCACCCCGGAGCCATGAGCCTGGACCATCCGATCGACAATACCAAAGTACTTTATGACAATCTGCGCCGCTCGGTGGAGGCGCTGGATTTCTCAGGTATTGAGCTCTTGCTGGAAAACCTGCCTCCTCATCCGTGGTATTTCGGCGGGCAGTGGCTGACCAATGCCTTTATGGATGCCTATGAAATCCGTGATTTTATCACTTCCATGGGCCTGGATATGTGCTACGACACATCTCACCACAAGCTGTACTGCAACTGGGCGAAGGTTGATTTCTACGAGCAAGTGCAAATCTTATTGCCCTATATCCGTCACCTACACCTCTCTGATGGCGCAGGGCTGGACGGGGAAGGCCTGCAAATCGGTGAAGGCACGATTGACTGGGTACGCTTCTTTAAGGTCCTGGGCGAGTATCACGGCACCATGATCCCGGAGATCTGGCGGGGGCACCAGCGTCATGGGGAAGGCTTCCTGATCGCCATCCAACGCCTCTCTGAAGCCTACGAAAAAGCGCATCGAGGGTGAGCCAACACTGAATGATGGCTGATAATACGCCAATTTTCGACCGCATACAGAAACGTCTGGCTGCCCGACAAAGCCAACAGCGCATCCTGCGCCTGGCACGGGAAGTAAACGCCCACAGCCAGCCAATAAATGGTCAAAAACCGGTGCTGTTGTTCAATGCATCGACCCGTATCCAGGGGTTAAGTCTGAACGCAGCCTTCCAAATGCTCACCGGCTGGAGCCTGCGTCTGGCAGGTGTTCCGGTAGTCCACTTTTTGTGCGAAGGCGGGTTGCAGCCTTGCGTACTGGGGACCAATCGCGAAGACCATGCGACACCCCCACCTTGCAAGGCCTGTCTGGCGCAGTCAAAGCGCATTTACACGAACGGCGACATACGTCCATTTCAATTCCAGGCTGATGCAGAGCTCTTCAAGGCGCTCGAAGATCTTGACATAAGTGCGCTAAGCCAATTCCAGGTCTCTGCCCGCCTGGCTGGATTGAAACTGGATCAGGATATCCCTTTGGGCAGCCTGGTTCTGCCATCTGCGCGTTGGGCGCTGCGCATGCATCACCTGGAAGACTCTGAAGCCAATCGTTACCTGTTACGCCAATACATTCTGTCTGCCTACCGTGTTCTGGGTGAATTCGCGGCCACTTTGCAAAGCGTTCAGCCCGCATCCGTACTGGTGTTCAACGGTATCATGTACCCTGAAGCTATCGCTCGTTGGGTTTCCAGGGTGTCAGGATTCCCCACCTACGCACACGAAGTAGGCTTTCAACGCTATTCAGCCTTTTTTACCGAGGGACATCCCACCGCTTATCCAATGGATATCCCGGCGAATTTTGAATTGACTTCAGCAGAAAACCAGCGCCTGGACGACTATCTGGCAAAGCGTTTCCAGGGTCAATTTAGCATGGCTGGTATCCAATTCTGGCCAGAAATGCGTCGCCTGGATGAGGCATTCCTGTCAAAGGCGGCCGGTTTCAAACAAATCGTCCCGCTCTTTACCAACGTGGTCTATGATACCAGCCAGATACACGCCAATGTCGTTTTCCCACATATGTTTGCCTGGCTGGATTGCGTGCTGGAGATCATCCAACTGCACCCCGAAACCCTGTTTGTGATCCGCGCCCATCCGGATGAAATGCGCCCCAACAGCAAGAAATTGAGCCGCGAGAGCGTGCGCGAGTGGGTGAACCAAAATCACGTGGATCAGTTAAACAATGTGATCTTTATCGACTCCCAGGAATATCTGAGCTCGTATGAGTTAATCCAGCGTTCCAAATTCGTGATTGTATATAATTCATCCATAGGTCTGGAGGCCAGTCTACTGGGCGTATCCGTTCTATGCGGCGGCAAGGCGCGTTATACGCAGGTTCCGATGGTTTACTTTCCAGACTCTCCAGCTAGATTTCAAGACCAGGCAGAATTATTCTTAAATGCTGGACTGGATTCAACCCCGGTGAAAAGCATCCCTGCACCCGAGCAATTCGTGCGCAATGCCCGGCGTTTTCTTTACTACCAGCTCTACCGTACTTCGCTGCCCTTCGATGATTTCATCGAAGCCAGCCCGCGCCAGGGGTTTGTGCAATTACGCCAATTCAACTGGGAGAATTTACTTCCCGAAAATTCACTCACCCAACAAGTAATCCACAATGGCTTGCTTAAGAACCAGCCTTTCATTTTGCCGAGGCAATCATGATGAACTCATCCTATCAGGAAAAAATCGAGATTCCATCTGTGGACTTGCTGGACCAGCATCGTGCTCTGGTAACCGAGCTGAAAAGCCTGGCGCGCAGTTTACGGTTGGAGATTGGCTGGCATTACTTGCTGGACTGGGCCTGGATAATCTCCCAGCTCGGCCCGGTGAAGGGCAAGCGCATTCTGGACGCCGGTGCTGGCACGGGATTGCTGCAGTGGTACCTGGCCCGCCAGGGGGCCGAGGTCGTGAGCGTGGATCGTCTCAGCCGCGCGGCGCTTCCGGTGCGATTTCGAGCCCGCTTCCAGGTGCAGGGCGTGCGCAAGGAAGACCTGCTGCCACTCGGGCGGTATCTCCAACAAGACTGGTCTCAAAATGAAAAGCTGCCGGTCAAATTGAGACGCCAGGGGCGCGAGTTGCTCAGTTTAGCTCAAATTGGCAGCCGCTCCGGGAAGGTTTACATTTACAACCAGGATTTACGCAACCTGACGGATATCGATAGCAATGCAGTGGATGCGGTTGTTGCCGTCTCGGCGCTCGAACACAATGAGCCAGATGGGCTGGCCGCGGCGGTGAAGGAATTGATGCGTGTGCTTAAACCAGGCGCGCCATTACTGGCTACCCTGGTGGCTTCACCCGCTCAAGATTGGCGGCACGCGCCTTCGAGTGCCTGGTGCTATTCAGCAGCCAGCTTGAGGCGTATCTTCGAACTGAGCGATGCAGCCCCGGATAATTATGCAAATTACGCTGAGCTGTTCGATAAATTGGTTAATAATGCTGAACTCCGAGATGGACTGGCGAAGTTTTACTTCCGATCGGGCGAGAACGGGATGCCCTGGGGTAAATGGGATCCTCGCTACCAGCCGGTCGGGGTCTGTAAAGTCAAAAGCGTTTAATTCATTAAGAATATCTTCAAATCGGTGAAAGAAAACAACCCTTATGAAACACCTCAACAACTCCTCTCGTGAAAGATTGCGTAACTTAATGGCAGAAGCCTTTCAGGTCTCTCTGGAAGAGATCAACCCCGATCTCGCTTTTGGCGATCTACCTCAGTGGGATTCCATGGGGCACATGGAGCTGATGATGCGCCTTGAAGAAGCGTTTGGCGTAGAAGTCAGCGCCGAATCGATCTCCGAATTGGTCAGCCTGCCGGCAATTCTTGAGAAGATAAACTCAAAGGATCAAGCCCATGAATGATACCCTTTTGATCCAACCCGGTCTGACGATCCCCGAACACCTGGTAGGTGAAGTGCAATCCAAGCTGGCCTACGTTGACGAGGCGATCCGCCGCGCGGTGGTTGCACCTGCCGGCAATCAAATCGAAGTTTTTCTATTCCATCCCGTATCCCCTGCAGAAGCAGAGCACATCGATCGAAAAGTTCAGCAAGTGGTGGAAACCATGGCCAGAGGCGCATTTAAGCCAAAGGTCCAGGTTCTGGAAGACAGGCTGGATATCGCAACACCCTATCGGCAGGATCCAATGGAAGAGCTCCTGCAGCGGAGAGAAATCAGCCAGGAAGCTGCCGGGATATATGTCCTGGGTCCGTTGATCACGCACCTGATGGATTATTTTGAGCAACACTTCATCGAACTGGCAGACTCTTTCGAGGCAGCCCCTTATCGCTTCCCCACCTTGATCCCGGCTGAATATATGGAGCGGGTCAATTACTTTCGGGCTTTTCCCCATTCCTTGACCTTTGCCACTCATCTACGCCAGGATATTGATGCCATCGACCATTTTGCCCAGCATGCCGCCTGCGAGCATGGTGTGCTCAATGCCCCACCGGATTCCTTTGCTGGTGTGCAAACCTTATTATCTCCAGCTGTGTGCTACCACCTGTATTTTGCCCTGGCTGATAAACCCCTTCCCAATGGGCAGCTGGCAGCGACAGCAGTGGGTAACTGCTTTCGCTATGAGGCGATCAACCTGACTTCGCTTGAGCGGTTGTGGAATTTCACCATGCGCGAGGTGATCTTTGTTGGACCAAAGGATTATGTCCTGGAGAACCGCGAGATCGCTCGCCAGCGTATGCAGCATGTGATGAATGAGACGGGGTTGGCCTACCGGATAGAGAGCGCCAATGATCCGTTTTTTATCGGCGAGTTCCGCAAGCAAGCTGCCTTCCAAAGCGCGTTCCAATTAAAGTTTGAAATACGCGCCCGCTTGCCCTTCAAAGACAGTACGCTGGCAGTTGGCTCTTACAATTACCACCAGGATTTCTTCGGTCGCCACCTGAACATCACCCTTCCCGATGGCTCTCCAGCCCATACCGGATGTGCCGCCTTTGGACTGGAGCGGATTGCATTTGCGTTCCTGGCTCAATATGGCCTGGAGCCAGCCGCCTGGCCACAGCCTGTACGCGAGGCGATCTATGGCTGATGTCATTTACCGCCTGGCTGAAGTGCAAGACTTACCGGTGATTGCCGCCATGTACACCAAAATGGACCAGTACTTCCGCGGCTTCAGCTATCGATTCCCCGAAGTCGAGAATATCGGCGAGGCCTGGGTCGATTCCTTCCGCCGTACCCTGGGGCGTTTCAGTGTGGTCTATATCGCCGAGCTGGAGGACTCAGTCGCGGGCTTTATGCTGGGCCGGGTTAAGCGTGTCGCCCCTTATCTGGGCGGAGTACTCGTGGGGGAACTCAGTGATATGTGGGTTGAACCACAGGTACGCCGCCTGGGAGTCGGGGAAAAATTATCGCTGGTAACCATGCAATGGTTAGCTAAACAGGGTGTACATTCAATCGAAGTCCAGATCCTGGAAGGTAATGATCCGATCTGGCGATTATACGAAAAGATGGGCTTTAAACCTGAATTACGCCAGATACGCATGCTGAGTGCGGATTTTCCGGCAGAATTTGATTTACCAAGAGAAGATGCGTGAAGTCACCTTAGAACAAGTCCAGGAAGCGCTGGAGCGTGTGGGTGTGCAGCCTGGCGACAGTTTGCTGGTGCATTCGGCGATCCAGTTTTTAGGCCGCCCTCAGGGTGGGTTAGAGATATATCTCCAGGCATTGAGCGCTGCATTAGCCCTGCCAGAGCTAGGCACCCTGGCTGTGCCAGTCTTCAATTTTGGCTTTGCGCACGGGCAGGACTTCGACCCACTCAGCACACCTGCCGAAGGTATGGGTGTTTTCCCGGAATTTGTACGCCAGCAGGTTGAAACTCTACGCACCCGCCACCCCATGCAGTCCCTGGCAGTGATCGGCAAACATGCGGCTGAGCTGGCCGGCTGCGATACGCCCTCCGCTTTTGACCCCGGCTCTGCGTTCGAGCGCCTGCTTGAGCTGGATTTCAAGCTGCTCCTTCTCGGTGCAGATATACAGGCAGCCTCGATTGTCCATTACAGCGAGCAGCGCGCCAATGTCCCTTATCGCTACTGGAAATCCTTCCGGGGGGAAGTTATTATCCACCGCTCAGATGGCAAGTCAACTACCCAGCAGCAGACCTACCGGATGTATGTGCGCGATCTGGAATTGGACGCCCATCTCGACCTTCATCCTATCCAGTATGCCCTGCAGAAAAAGGGCCAGTGGTCAGCCACCAGTCTGAATTACGGAGTTGTATCGCTGTGCCGCCTGCAAGATTTTGTACGCGCTGCCGACGAGATGCTGGCCGCAGACCCCTGGGTGCTGGTAGGCAACCGCGCAGCAGCTCTGCAGCGCTATCAAGCCAAACGATCCTGAATTGAGATACTTTCAAATATGACAATGCTGGATTTAATCAACGAGCTGTGGTATTTACCGCGCGAGCTGGTCTCGGATGGCTTTGATCAGGCGTTAACGCGCCTGGCTCAAGAAATCCCTATGAAAATCCACCATTACCCGAGTGGCGAGCAGTGCTGGACCTGGCGCATCCCGGAGAAATGGACCTGCGACGAAGCTTACCTGGAGACGCTGGACGGAAAACGCCTGATCGACTACGCCGACCATCCCCTGCATGTGGTTTCCTATTCGCTGCCTTTTGAAGGTGTTGTGGGCCGCGACGAACTGTTAGAACATCTGTATGTACATCCGCGCTTGCCAGACGCCATCCCCTTTGTCTTCAAGTATTACGAGCGTGACTGGGGTTTATGCTGCCCGCAAACTTTACGCGATCAATTGAATGATGAACAATATCGGGTGGTCATCCGGACCCGCTTTGAGCCAGGCGAGTTAAAAATTGGCGAAGTCGTCATTCCCGGACAAAGCCCGCAGACTTTCATGCTGGTGGCGCACCTGTGCCACCCGGCAATGGTGAATGACGACCTGACCGGTGTGGTCGTGGGCGTTGATGTCGCCAAAGCTTTATTACGCCAGGCGCAAGAAGGCAACAAACCCTATTACACATACCGCTTGCTGATTCTGCCAGAGACAATTGGCTCTGTCGCTTACCTGAGCCATCACGAGCACCTGATCCCCGATATGGCAGGCGGCATATTTTTGGAAATGCTGGGGAATGATTCACCGCATGCTTTGCAGCACTCATTCCAGCCGCACAGCCAGGCAGACCGCTGTCTCAGCGTCAGCCTGCAATCTATCGATCCGCAATCCTATACAGGGGCCTACCGGTCGGTTATCAACAATGACGAACGCCAGTTCAACGCCCCGGGTGTGCGTGTGCCCATGCTCTCACTTTCAAGAGTGGAGCATCCAGAATCACCTACCCGCCCTTACCGAGAATATCACTCCAGCGCAGATACACCAGCGATTGTCAGCCAGGAACGGCTGGAGGCGTCACGTGACCTGATTCTGGGATTGATCAATGCCTGGGAGCAAAATCAATTCGTGGTGAACCGTTTCAAGGGAGAGGTTTTTTGTTCCGGCTATGGCATCTGGGTCGATTATCGCACAAACCCCGAAGGGCATCGCCGCCTTTTCGACATCATGGAACGCTGCGACGGAGAGCATACTGTGGCAGATATTGCCACAGAATTACAAATATCTTTTCAGGCAGTGTGGGAAGTCGTGCAGATGCTTGAAGATAAAGAATTAATCCGCCTGAGCCGGACTCCTGTATCCACCGATCCCCATCGCTAATTTTGGTTACTAGCGGTAATTCATCTTGAAAATCCCTCCCACCTTCAAACACAGCTTGAAATCGGTGCGCTACCAGGGCAGGCGCTTGGCAGCCGGTCTACGCTATGGGCCAGGCGCAATGGAGAAACTGCCTGCCGTGCTGGGCAACGCCATGCCGAAATCCGGCTCGCATTTAATCATTCAGGTGCTGCAGGGTCTGACGAAGATTGGCCCGTTTGTCAATCCCGGCTACCCGCCAGTCAACCGGGGTGAGGATAATCGCAAGCTCAGCGATCCTGAGGTGCTGGCGAATATCCAGCGCATGCTGCCCGGCGAGATCAGCTATGGCTATATCAGCGCCAGGGAGCCGTTCTTGAGCGCTCTCACGCAGCCTGGACGGGGCACAATATTTGTTTATCGCGACCCGCGCGATATGATCGTCTCACACGTCTTCTATGCCACCCAGATGCACCCCGGTCACTGGATGCACACCTACTACACCGAAAAGCTCACCAACATGGAAGAACGCATCCAGGCCGCCATCCGTGGAGTTCAGGAACCCGGCTCGGAGCTGACTCCCATCCGCCAGCGATATGAGGGCTATTTAGGCTGGCTGGAGCAGCCCCAGGTGCTGTGCCTGCGCTTTGAGGAGCTGATCCTCGAACAGGATACAGCCTTCAGCAAACTATTGGATTATCTTGATGGGTTTGGTTTTACTCCACGCATCTCCCGACCGGAGGCAATCGCCATTATGCATGAGGCGATTGCGCCGCGCAAATCAGGCACTTTTCGCAAGGGTAAACCGGGCAACTGGCGTGAGCACTTCACCCCGGCCAACATCGCCGCCTTTAAAGAAGCCACCGGAGACTTGCTGGTCCGTTTGGGTTATGAGACTAATCTGGATTGGTAATAAACATGCCCGGTATTCCATCTTCCCTGCAGTCCCAATTTAACCAGCAAGCTCGCCTGGCACGCCGCACCGGTCGCCGGCTGGCTCAGGCGCTGCGCTACCGCCAGTTTTCCTTCTCAGGTGTGCCGGTGTTGTTCGCCAATTCTTTCCCCAAAAGCGGCACTCACCTGCTCACCCAGATCCTGGATGGTTTCACGCAAATCGGCCCGGCGGTAAACAGCGGGCTGCCGGCAGTGGTGACCTATGATGGCTTCAGCGGTCACCAGAGGCAAGTCCATGAAATTCTGGCAGATTTACAGCGCCTTCTGCCAGGGGATATCGCCTACGGGCATGTCCATGCGCTGCCGAAGATCATTGCGTATATCGCCAAAGCGCGTTTCGCGTTTTACTTTATCCTGCGTGATCCGCGTGATGTGGTGGTCTCGCATGTGCACTATGTGACCGATATGGAGACGAATCACATCCACCATCATTATTACAAGAATGAATTATCCAGCTTCGATGAGCGCCTGAGCGCCAGCATCCAGGGTCGCCCAGAGCTGGAGATCGATTTTCCTAATATCCGCCAGCGTTTTGAGCCTTTTATGGGCTGGCTGGATCAGCCCAATATTTTAACCTTGCGCTACGAAGATTTTATCTTCGATCGTAAATCGACCCTGGCTCAGGTACTTGATTTTGCCATACAGCGTGGTTTCCCCTTACAAGAAGAACGAGAGATTGCATTGGAACGTCTGGAAAACAGTATCGATCCGCAGCGCTCGCCCACCTTCCGGACAGGCAAAACCGGCGGCTGGAAGACGCAATTTACCGCAGCGCATAAACAGCTGTTTAAGGATATCTCCGGCGATCTCTTGATCCGCCTGGGATATGAAAAGACATATGACTGGTGATCCTGCACCCCCCCGCGCTTCGATCGTCATACGCGCCTACAACGAAGCCCGCCACATCGAACGCTTACTGACCGGAATCCGCCAGCAGACATTCAATGGAAAACCGGTTGAGGATATCGAGATTATCCTGGTCGATTCAGGCTCGAGCGATGGCACGGTAGAGATTGCCGGGCAGTTCTCGGTGTCTTTCCCGATTCATGTCATCCACATCCAGCCTGAAGAATTTACCTTCGGTCGCTCGCTGAACCGGGGCATCGAGCAGGCTCAGAGCTCTTTGATTGTTATTGTCAGCGCCCATATCTACCCGGTCTATCCCGACTGGCTGGAGCGCATGCTGTCGCCTTTTGCAGACGAACAGGTCGTCCTGGCCTATGGCAAGCAGCGCGGCAATCACCTGTCTCATTTTTCTGAGCAGCAGATCTTCGCCACCTGGTACCCGGATCAGTCGCAAACTCGCCAGAACCACCCCTTCTGCAACAACGCCAATGCTGCCATCCGTCGCCGCGTCTGGGAAGAGCGCCCTTATGATGAGAGCCTGTCTGGCCTGGAAGACCTGGAATGGGCGAATTGGGCAGTGCAAAAAGGATACGCGATCAGTTATGTCCCCGAAGCTGAGATTATTCACGTCCACCAGGAGTCGCCGCGCTCGGTATTCAACCGTTACCGGCGGGAGGCTATGGCCTTCAAACACATCTATCCTCACCAGCGTTTCGGCAGGCTTGATCTGGTCAGGTTAGTTACCAGCAACATCGCCAGCGACCTGCGTATGGCTGCCAAACAAAAGGTTTTATTGCAGAACATCAATGGTATATTCTGGTTTCGCTGGATGCAGTTCTGGGGAACCTACCAAGGGTATCGCCACCACGGCCCCCTGAGCTGGCAGCTGCGCCAGACATTTTACTATCCCCTGAATCAAATCCAACCCCAGCAGCAACCAGCTCGCCCGGTCGAACCCATCCACTATCCTGACCTGGAAAAGGATTCATGATCCATATGCCTGAAAAATTACCCCGGATTGCCGCTCTGGTTCCCATGCGCCACCATTCGCAGCGCGTGCCCGGCAAGAACTTTCGCCCGCTGGCAGGTAAACCGCTCTACCAGCATATCCTGGACAGTCTGTTAGCGTGCCCTGAGATTACGCTCGTCGCCGTCGACACCGACAGCCCCGAGATCATGTCCGGTCTGGAAAGCAACTACCCCCAGGTACATATTATCTCCCGTCCGGATCATCTACGCGCCGACCAGATTCCCATGAACGAGATCCTGGCTTACGATACCAGCATTGTGGAAGCCGATTTTTACCTGCAAACTCACAGCACCAACCCACTGCTGCGCTCTGAGACCCTCTCACGCGCTATCCAGCAGTTCCTGGGCAACTACCCGGCCTATGACTCGATGTTCGGGGTCACCCGTCTGCAAACCCGTCTGTGGGATCAACTGGGACGGGCCATCAACCATAATCCTGCCATTTTGCTGCAGACCCAGGATCTGCCCCCCGTATACGAAGAGAACTCATGCCTGTATATCTTCACTCGCCAGACCTTACTCAACCAACGCAACCGCCTCGGAGAGCGCTCGGCGATGTTCGAGATCAGCGCTGCCGAAGCCTGGGACATCGACGAAGAACTGGATTTTCTAATCACGGATTACCTGCTGCAAATCCAAAAACAAGCCAAATAAAACTCAAAGGAACTTGACTTTATGCCCGTCATATTGATGTCTGCCCCATATATGATCCCTTTCATGGATCGCTTCCAGCCGGTCTTTGAACAGCATGGAATCGAAGTGATTGTTGCCCCGGTGCGCGAGCGCCTGGAAGAAGACCAGATCCTGGCCTATGCCGGGCAGTTTGATGGCGCAGTCTGCGGGGACGACCGCTATACGGCACGCGTCCTGGAAGCCTGCGCCCCTCGCCTGAAAGTGATCTCGAAATGGGGCACGGGTATCGATTCGATCGACCACGCTGCCTGTGCCCGGCTGGGGATCCAGATTCACCGTACACCGAACGCTTTCACGCTGCCCGTCGCAGACACCGTGATGGGATATCTGCTGGCATTCGCCCGTCGCCTGCCCTGGATGGACCGGGATATTAAAGCCAGCGAGTGGGACAAGCTTCCCAGCCGCTCGCTGAGCGAATGTACCCTGGGCGTGGTCGGGGTTGGCAACTGCGGTAAAGCCGTCCTGCGCCGGGCGCGCGCTTTTGGCATGCAGCTGCTGGGCAATGACATTGTTGAAATTGCCCCGGATTTCGTTCGTGAGAACGGGATTGAAATGACCTCGCTGGACGATCTATTAAACCGCGCTGATTTTGTCAGCCTGAATACCGATCTCAACTCCAGCAGCTATCACCTGATCAATGCCCGCACCCTGGCTCAAATGAAACCAACCGCGATCCTGGTCAATACTGCGCGCGGCCCGGTCGTCGAAGAAGCAGCCTTAATAGCAGCACTGCAAAACAAGCAGATTGCTGGAGCTGCCCTGGATGTATTTGAAGTCGAGCCGCTGCCCGCCGACAGCCCGCTTAAGAAGATGGACAATGTGCTGCTGGCACCGCATAATGCCAATTCCAGCCCGGCTGCCTGGGAGCGAGTGCACTGGAATACCGTCCGCAACCTGGTGACAGGCCTGGGTATACCTTATCAAAAGCCAGATTGAGCCAGACCGAACCAACGAGAACAAACAGCATGCAAACCAAAACAAATCATTCAACTCAACGAACTGCCCTGGTTACCGGCGCTGCCGGGGGCATTGGCAGCGCCACGGTGCTCAGATTTTACGAATCGGGCTGGCAGGTGATCGCTGTTGATCGCGCTGAAAAACCGATCAAATTCTCAGATGCCATCAACTACATTCAGGCAGACATATCTTTACCGGAAGAGCTGGAAAAGATTTACTCGCAGGCGCGCCAGTTTACCAACAGCCTGGATGCCCTGGTCAACAATGCCGGCATTCAGATCGCCAAACCATTACTGGAGACCAGCGCCGAGGAGTGGGACAGCGTCATGGCATCCAACTTGCGCTCGGTGTTTTTAGGCGTCAAATTAGCCCACCCATTGTTGAAAACCGCGGGCGGCGGCGCCATTGTCAATATGTCCTCCGTGCACGCCGTTCAGACTTCGGCCAATATCGCCGCTTATGCCGCCTCGAAAGGCGGGCTGCTGGCGCTGACCCGGGCCATGGCGATCGAATTCGCCCCTGACAATATTCGCGTCAATGCCATTCTCCCTGGCGCGGTGGACACACCCATGCTGCATGCCGGCCTCTCGCGCGGCCATGTGGGCAGCGGCAGCCTGGTGGAGCGCCTTGACAACCTGGCGCGCAAGACAGTGATCGGTCGCGTGGGAAAACCCGAGGAAATCGCCAGTGCCATTTATTTCCTGGCAGACAGTAACCAATCGTCTTTCATGACCGGGCAGGCCCTGGTGGTAGACGGCGGGGCAACCGCGCGTCTGAGCACTGAATGAGCAGTCTCCGCCAGACCTTCAAGCAAATCATCCCCCAACCCATCTGGCAGGCCGGACGTAAGAGCTGGCATACCCTGGGTCACGCTGCGCTATGGCCTGCAGCTGCCCTGCACCCCTGGCGACGAGCATCCATCGAGCAGCTTACCCGGCTCAAGGATATCCACCGCGGCGAACGCTGTTTCATTATCGGTAATGGCCCCAGTCTGAAACAGACCGACCTGACGCGACTCAAGAACGAGTTTACTTTTGGCACCAATCGCATTTACCTGGCTTTTCCCGAGTGGGGATTCACGACGAGTTATTTTCTATCGATCAACAGCCTGGTCATTGAGCAGTGTGCCGAAGAGATCCGTGCATTGCCCATCCCCAAGTTCATCTCCTGGCGCTCACGCAACCTGATCCTGCCTACACCCGACCTGGCATTTCTACACACTACCTACACAGGTCCTAAGTTTTCCGGTGATGTGCGTGGGCGGGTATGGGAAGGCGGCACCGTGACGTATGTCGCATTACAGCTGGCATTCCATATGGGCTTTTCGCAGGCAATTCTGATCGGTGTGGACCACAACTACAGCACCAAAGGGACCCCCAACACCACCATCGTCTCACAGGGCGATGATCCCAATCATTTCCACCAGGGCTATTTTGGCAAAGGCTTTCGCTGGCAGCTTCCCGACCTCGATACATCCGAGCGCTCCTACCACATGGCGCGCCAGACGTATGAGCAGGCCGGTCACCAGGTACTGGACGCCACGATTGGCGGCAAGCTGACCGTATTCGAAAAGGTCGCCTACGACAGTCTCTGGTAAGATTGTCTAATCAACACCATGCTTCAAAATAAATCCCGAGCTGCCACATTCATTCAGTTTTGGCTGCCAGTGCTATTCTTGCTGGCGCTGGGAATCAGCCTGCGCCTGTATGATATGACTGATCCTCCACTGGATTTCCACGCCACCCGGCAGCTGCGCGGGGCGATCATCGCTCGCGGCATGTACTACCAGATGCTTCCCGACGCCGATCCGGCGTTGGTCCAGACTGCGGTTCAACTGGCAAATTCAACCGGGCAATACGAGCCATCCATCCTGGAAAAAATCGTCGCCTATGTTTACCTGTGGAGCGGCAGTGAAAGCGCCTGGGCAGTTCGGGTGGTGAATACGATATTTTGGGCCATCGGCGGCTTATTTCTTGTCTTGCTCGCCAGGCGGTTGACTTCAACACTGATATCCACGCCAGCATCGCCAGTTCTTCCGCCTTTAGTAGCCCTGGCATATTTCCTGATCCTGCCCTTTGGTGTTCAGGCCAGCCGCTCCTTCCAGCCCGATCCTGGCATGGTCATGTGGATCATACTGGGTGTGTATGCCCTGTACCGCTGGTCTGAGACGCATACCTGGAAATGGGCGCTGCTGGCAGGGGTGCTGGGTGGAATGGCAGTCCTGGTGAAAGCAGTCGCCGCTTACATCATCGCCGGAGCCGCAGTCAGCCTGGTATTGCATAGCCTGGGATGGCGAAAGTTCTGGCGCAGCGCCCAGGTATGGGTGATGATGCTGCTGATGGTTCTCCCGTCCGGTTTCTATTACCTGGGCCTGCGCAGTGGGCGAGCCGGCGAATATTTTGATACCTGGACCGTCTCTCTTTCCCATTTATTGCTCGATCCGTCCACGTATGTACGCTGGCTCAGCCTGGTCGCCGACCTGCTTGGGCTGGGATCTTTGCTGCTCGGTTTGCTGGGCATTGTGCTCGCCCAGGGGCGCAGGCGAGCCTTGCTGATCGGATTGTGGGTAGGATACTTGATCTACGGCTTGCTGACGCCTTACCAGATGTATACCCACAGCTATTATCATATTCAATTAGTTGCCATCATCGCCATTTCACTCGTACCAGGTGTGCTCACGCTGTCGGAAAAGATCAGCGCTCAGACCCGTCTCTGGCAGACCCTGGTCTTTGGTATATTCTTGCTTGGAATTGGATTTGCGAGCTGGGAAGCCATCTTACCTCATTACCGCGACGATTACCGCCACGAGCCACCCTACTGGGAGGAGATTGGCAACCAGCTGCCAACGGATGGCAAGATCCTGGCCCTCACCCAGGATTATGGTTACCGGATCATGTATTATGGCTGGCGCAAGGTGATCCTGTGGCCCAATCGTGGGGAGATCGCCCTATCTGAGCTGCGCGGCGAGGGCAAGGAATTCGAAAATTATTTCAATCGCCGCAGTGAGGGAATGAATTACTTCCTGATCACAGCTTTCAGGCAGTTGAACGAGCAGGCCGACTTGAAGGCTCACCTGGAGCAAAACTATCCGGTGTATGCGGAAGGCTCTGGTTACCTGATCTACGACCTCGCCCATCCCGTGCAGCCCTGATGACCAACACCTCCATCTTGCCCCTGGTATCGATCATTACCCCATCCTACAACCAGGCTGCCTATTTAGAGCAAACCATCCAGTCTGTTCTCCATCAAATCGGCGTCCAGCTTGAGTATTTTGTGATCGATGGCGCTTCCTCGGATGGCAGCCTGGAGATCATCCAGCGCTACGCCAGCCAGCTTTCTGGCTGGGTATCCGAGCCAGATTCAGGCCAGGCTGACGCCATCAACAAGGGTTTCGCTCGCGCAAGCGGCAAATACATTGCCTGGTTGAATTCCGATGATATCTATCTACCTGACGCCATTTCCAGGGCAGTCTCTCTCTTAGAGACCAATCCCCAATTGGGGATGGTGTTCGGCGATGCCATCACCATTGACCCCAATGGGACAACACTTAACCAGTTAATATTCGGCGACTGGGGTCTGGAAGATTTGCTCGGTTTTCGGATTATCTGCCAGCCGGCTGTATTCATGCGCCGCAGTATCCTGGAGCAAGCCGGCTATCTCGATCTGAGTTACCACTTCATGCTCGACCACCAGCTCTGGCTGCGTATGGCGCGCCTGGCGCCCATCCAACATATCCCCGAAATCCTGGCCGCCGCTCGCCACCATCCCGGGGCAAAGAATGTAAACCAGGCTGCTGCGTTTGGCGACGAAGCCTTGCGCATCCTGCAGTGGATCAAGCAACAGTCCGAATTTCAGGCGTACTACACCGCCCGGCCTAACCGGATCACCGCCGGGGCGTACCGCCTGAAAGCTCGCTACCTGCTGGACGGCGCTCAGCCTGGACCGGCCTTGCGAGCATATTTCCAGGCTTTACGCCATCACCCCGGTTTTACCCTGCAGCACTGGCATCGCATGCTCTACGCGCTTTTGAGTCTGGTTGGCCTGAAGAAACTGGACAGGCTATATTATCGTCTGTCTCGCCAAAAGGACCAGCCCGTGAATTCATCCCCCAGGAACCCCGTCCCATGACTACGCCTATCCTGGTCACTGGAGCCCACCGTACTGGCACAACCTGGGTTGGAAAAATGCTCACCGCCAGTGGCGAATCTGCTTATATCAGCGAGCCTTTAAATGTCTGGCACCGCCCAGGCGTATTCTCTATCCCCACCTCACACTGGTATACGTATATCTGCCCTGAGAATGAAGATATCTATCTGGATGGCTTAAGGCAAACCCTGAATTACCGCTATCATCTGCTGGATGAAATTCGCTCCCTGCGCTCGCGTAAGGATGTGATGCGCATGGGCCGCGACGTGGGCGTCTTCCTCTCAGGTCGATTGCGCCACCAACGCCCGTTGCTCAAGGACCCGTTTGTTGTGTTCTCGGCGCCCTGGTTCAAGGAACGCCTGAACTGCCAGGTTGTGATCACCATTCGCCACCCGGCTGCCTTTGTCAGCAGCCTGAAGCGGCTGGGATGGGCTTTTGATTTTTCTGACTTGCTCGATCAACCGTTATTGATGCGCGACTGGCTCGAGCCCTTCAGATCCCCTATGGAAGAGTTATTAAAGCATCCAGAAGATGTCATTGGTCAGGGCAGCCTGCTGTGGGAGATCATCTACCGCACCGTGATGCGCTTTCAAAGCCAGCACCCGGATTTCCTGGTAGTCCGGCATGAGGATTTATCGCTCGATCCTGTCAGCGGTTTCCAGGTGCTATATGCCCCTCTCAGTCTGACATTTAATCAACCAGCTCAAACAGCGATTATGAACAGCAGCAGCGCGGAAAATCCTGGCGAGGTCTCTCGCAAAGCGGTGCATGCCTATCGCCTGAACAGTCAGGCGAACCTGCAAAACTGGAAGAAGCGCCTTGAAACCGGGGAGATCCAGCGCATTCGCGCCGCTACGGAAGAAACCACCCGGCATTTTTATCCGGATCTGGAATGGGAATGAAGTCAGCTTTATTTAGTTCTGAACAAAAGCCTCTGGTCTCGATTGTCACCCCATCGTTTAACCAGGCCAGGTATCTGGAAGAGACGATCAATTCTGTGCTGGAGCAGGATTATCCCAACCTGGAATACTGGATCATCGATGGCGGTTCCTCGGATGGCAGCCTGGAGATCATCCAGCGATATGCTCACCGTCTGGCTGGCTGGGTATCCGAACCCGACCAGGGTCAGACTGACGCCATCAACAAAGGTTTTGCGCGTGCGCAGGGTGAAATCCTGGCCTGGTTGAACTCGGACGATACTTATCTGCCAGGGGCGGTGAGTGAAGCTGTTTATTACCTGATCCAGAACCCAAAAACAGGCATGGTGTACGGAGATGCTAACCTGATTGATGAGCATGGGAAGGTATTAGGCGCATTTCCCGCAGCTCAAACAGATTACCAGCAGCTCAGGCGCGGGTATGTGCATATTCCCCAACAAAGTGCCTTCTTTCGCGCCAGCTTATGGCGGAAGGTTGGCCCGCTCGACCCAAGCTTTTACTTCGCCATGGACTACGATTTGTGGGTACGCCTGGCAAAAGTGAGCCGGCTGAAATACATTCGCCGCCGCTGGGCAAACTTCCGCTTACATTCTTCGGGGAAATCCGTTGTATCGGATGACCGCTGCTGGCCCGAGATGCTGCGCGTCCATTATCGCGAAGGCGGCAGCTGGTTTTCGCCGCTGGTATTTAAAGCCAGAATACGACCTTTGATCTATGGCTGGCTGCCGCTTCGATTGCGCCTGTGGTTCCGAAAGATCTTCGCTAAGGCTTAAGCCCTGTCTGCTCTGCAAGCGGCTTGACGAAGCCAACCACCTGTGAGAGAATGCCCGATTGTATGCGCTTTACACCGACTTCCATTCCTGATGTTATCTTGATCGAACCCAAAGTCTTCGGAGATGCGCGCGGCTTCATGATGGAGACTTACCAGGCGCAGCGCTTTGCTGAAGCAGGCATCTCTGCTAATTTTGTGCAGGATAATCATTCCGGCTCCTGCCAGGGGACTCTGCGCGGCCTGCATTACCAGATCCAGCAGGCGCAAGGCAAACTGGTGCGCGTAATCGCCGGTGAAGTTTATGATGTGGCGGTCGACCTGCGCCGCAGCTCACCTACCTTCAGAAAATGGATTGGCATGACCCTCTCTGCAGAAAACAAACGCCAGCTCTGGGTTCCCCCAGGGTTTGGGCACGGCTTTTATGTGCTCAGTGAATGGGCAGAATTCCACTATAAGGTCACTGATTTTTATGCTCCCCAATGGGAGCGGACCATCCTGTGGGACGATCCAGCGCTTGGTATATCCTGGCCTTTGATCGAAGGTCAAGCGGTCTTATTGTCCCCTAAAGATGCCCAGGGTCAGCGCCTGGCCGAGGCGGAGCTATATGATTAACTGGCATTTTCAGGAGGCGACATGCGAAATGTACTGGTGACCGGCGGCGCCGGATTTATCGGCTCGAACTTTGTGCGCTACCTGTTGTCGAATGAACCCTCCGTTCGGGTGATCAACCTTGACCTGTTAACCTATGCCGGCAGCCTGGAAAACCTGAGAGATATACCCGATCCAGACCGGCACACATTTGTGCAGGGTGACATCTGTAATCGCCTGCTGGTCGATGAGCTTCTGCGCCAACACCAGATCGATACGGTTGTGCATTTTGCCGCCGAATCGCATGTGGATCGCTCGATCCTGGACCCGCATTCCTTTATCCAAACCAATATTATCGGTACGCATACCCTGCTGGAAGCCTGCCGGGCTTACTGGCTGGTTGAGAACAATGCCACCAGCCAGGACGTACGCTTCCACCATATCTCCACAGATGAGGTTTTTGGCACCTTGGCGCCTGACGAACCTGCATTCGAAGAGACCACCCCTTACGCGCCGCGCTCGCCTTACGCGGCCTCGAAAGCCTCCAGTGATCACCTGGTGCGCGCTTACTGGACCACTTACGCTCTGCCCTATACTCTGACCAACTGCTCGAATAATTATGGGCCTTACCAGTTCCCGGAGAAATTGATCCCTCTGATGATCCTCAACGCCTTGCAAGGCAAGCCGCTGCCTATTTATGGGGATGGCAGGCAGATCCGCGACTGGCTGTATGTGGAAGATCACTGCGAGGCCATCTGGACCGTCTTGAAGCGAGGCACGCCAGGTGGTTCATATAATGTGGGTGGAGATAACCAACCCACCAACCTGACTGTGGTGAACACCATTTGCGAGATCCTGGATGAATGCCAACCGGGCTCGCCAAACGTGCCGCACGCCAATCTGATGCAGCATGTCACCGATCGACCGGGACACGACCGCCGTTACGATATCAATATTGGCAAAATCCAGCACGAACTTGGCTGGCAGCCGCGCCAGTCGCTTTCCACAGGTTTACTCAAAACCGTTGAATGGTATCTCAACCATCCCGAATGGATCGAGGCCGTCCACAAACAGCAGGATTACCAGAGCTGGCTGAACAAAAATTACACCAAACGTTGAACCGAAGCGAAGGAGGGGAGAAATGAAAGGGATTATCCTGGCAGGCGGCAAAGGCAGCCGTTTATTTCCTTTGACCACGGCGATCAGTAAGCAACTGCTGCCGGTATACGACAAACCAATGATCTACTACCCGCTTTCGATGCTCATGCTGGCGGGTATCCGTGAGATCCTGATCATCAGCACCCCTGAAGCGATCCCTGCTTTTCAAGTGCTCATGGGTGACGGGAGCCAATGGGGATTAAAGTTCGAATATGCTGCGCAACCCAGCCCACGTGGACTGGCAGATGCCTTTCTGGTGCGCTCGGAATTCATCGCTGGTGAGCCGGTGTGCCTGATCCTGGGCGATAATATCTTTTTTGGACAGGGGCTGCCCACTAAACTGCGCACCGCCGCACAACTACAAAACGGAGCACTGATCTTCGCCTACCCGGTGCGCGACCCGGAGCGATACGGCGTGGTCGAATTTGACTCGTCGGGCAAAGCGCTCAGTATTGAGGAAAAGCCACTCCACCCCCGCTCGCACTATGCTGTGCCGGGTCTTTATTTTTATGACTCCAAAGTTGTAGAGATTGCTGCCAACCTCAAGCCCTCACCGCGCGGCGAGCTGGAAATTACCGATGTGAACCGGGTCTACATGGAACGCGGGGAGCTGAATGTAGACGTGATCGGGCGCGGGGTGGCCTGGCTGGATGCCGGAACCCATGAATCGCTGCTCCAGGCTGCCATGTTTGTACAGGCAGTCGAAGATCGCCAGGGGATGATGATCTCCTGTCCAGAAGAGATTGCCTACCGCATGGGCTATATCGATGCCAATGGGGTACGCCGCCAGGCGATTACCATGCAAGGCAACCAGTATGGGGCCTACCTGCTGCACTTGCTGGAAAGCGAACTTCCTTTCAACGGGGAGACCGCCTGAATGGCTTATAAAATCCTCTTGCTGGGCAATACCGGGCAGCTCGGCTGGGAGTTAGAGCGCACGCTGGCGCCTTTAGGCGAAGTAGTCGGATTTGATTATCCAGCCATTAACCTCGCTCAGCCAGATTCAATCCGGCAGGTGATGCATCAAGTCCGGCCCCGGATCATTGTCAATGCCACAGCCTATACCGCTGTAGACCGGGCGGAGAGCGAGCCTGAACTGGCAACAGCCATCAACGCGGTTGCTCCGGGTATGCTCGCCGAAGCTGCTGGCGAGCTCGGTGCCAGCCTGATCCATTATTCTACAGATTATGTCTTCGATGGCAATAAGGGCAGTGTGTATGTCGAAAGCGATTCGCCCAACCCCTTAAGCATCTACGGCAGCAGTAAACTGGCAGGGGAAAAGGCAATCTCCCAGGTGGGCGGAACGTACCTGATCCTGCGCACCAGCTGGGTCTATAGCATTCGCCGCCCCAGCTTTGTGACCAAGGTTTTAGAGTGGTCTCGCCAGCAGCCGGTATTGCGCATGGTTACCGACCAGGTTGCTAATCCTACTTCAGCGCGTATGTTAGCCGAGATCACGGCTCAATTATTGGCGAAGAGCTCACCAGACGTGACTGATTGGATAGGTGCGCGCGCTGGAATCTACCACCTGGCTGGGAGCGGATTTGCCAGCCGGCTGGAATGGGCACAGGCCATCCTTGAGATGGACCCCCACCCCTATGAGCACGTAACCAGGAAGATCGAGCCAGCGCTCACCGCAGATTTTCCCACCCCTGCCCGGCGCCCCCTCTATTCGGCTCTGAACTGCGAGAAATTTGAGCAGACCTTTAGGCTGCGCTTGCCAGACTGGCGTACCGCTCTAAAGCTAACCTTAGATCAAGGCTAACCGACCGACATTCAGGTATCCCGTGAGTGCTTACGAATATAATTCTGCCAGCCTGAAGCCACCCTTCATACGCGAGTTTCTGGAGCTCTGGCATTATCGAGACTTGTTGCGCCTCCTGGTCACCAACAGTATCAAAACGCGCTATAAACGTTCTTCCCTGGGCATTCTCTGGACTCTGCTGAACCCTTTGCTGAACACCCTGGTGCTGTCGATCGCCTTCCAGGCAATCATGCGCTTCGATGTAGATAATTACACCATTTATCTTCTGGTTGGGTTATTGGTGTGGACCTTTTTCGCTCAGACAACCATGCATTCCATGAACACCCTGATCTGGGGCAGCAATCTACTCAAGCGCATCTATGTGCCGCGTACGATCTTTGCTGTTTCCGTTGTTGGCAATGGATTGATCAATTACTTGCTTTCACTCATCCCATTAACCGCCATCATGCTCTTTATGCGCCAGCCTTTCACACCAGCCTTACTGGTGCTTCCCCTGGCGATATTGTTAATGGCGATGTTCACCCTGGGGGTTTCTTTGTTTATGTCAACCCTGGCAGTATTTTTTGTGGATGTGGTTGATATTTACGGGGTGCTTTTGTCAGCCTTGTTTTATCTGACCCCAATTATCTACCCGGTCAGCATGATCCCAGAACGCTTTTTACCTCTGATCAATTTGAACCCCATGACCACCATGATTTCCCTCTTCCGTTCATTGATCTATTATGGTGAACTGCCTTCAGCGGGCATCACACTTACAGCCGTCGGTCTATCAATCACTGCACTGGTCGTTGGCTGGTGGGCCTTTACGAAGCGAGTAGATGAATTTGCCTACCGCCTCTAATCTAACGCCAAGCGAAATTACAGATAATATGATGATTGAGCTGAGCAGTGTCTCGGTCCGTTACCGCGTTCCGCAGGAGCGAATACCGTCCTTCAAAGAATACGCGATACGCTGGATAAAAGGGCAGATCAGTTATCAGGAATTTTGGGCACTGCGAAATGTCAATCTTGAAATCCAACGTGGGGAAGTCTTTGGCATTATCGGACCCAATGGTGCAGGGAAAAGCACCTTACTGAAGGTTGTTTCACGCGTGCTGCGCCCTACCACAGGCAATCTACGCGTTCGGGGGCGCATCTCACCCCTGCTTGAGCTGGGCGCCGGCTTCGACCCCGAGCTTACCGGACGGGAAAATATCTACCTCAATGGTGCAATTCTGGGTTACTCTAAGGTTGAAATTGATGAATGCTTCGATCAGATTATAGAATTTGCTGGCTTGCGCGAGTTTATTGATGCCCCGGTGCGTACATATTCTAGCGGTATGTATGCGCGGCTGGGGTTTTCAGTCGCCACGATGAAAAGACCTGAAATTTTGATTGTCGATGAAATCCTGGGGGTTGGCGACGCAGAGTTTCAAACCAAATCCTTTGAACGCATCCAGCAGTTCCAGGGTGAAGGCACAACGATCCTGCTCGTATCACACAGTCTGGAGCGTGTGAAACAAATGTGCGCCCGGGCGATCTGGCTGGATCGAGGTGAAATCGTTGCTCAAGGGGCAGCCGATCAAGTTGTTGACCAATACCTGCAACAGGTCACCGGCATCGAACGCGACCGGCTGCGCAGAGAAAGCCAAAAGGCCCTTACCCCTTCCAATCAGTGGGGCGACCAGAAGGTTTCATTGTCGAATATTTGCCTGTTCGCTGGAGACGGGCAGGAACAGACCATCTTTCAAACAGGCGATACATTGATCCTACAAATGGATTACTCGGCTCGCGAAAAAATCTCCTCACCAGTATTTGGCATCGCCATTCACCGCCAGGATGGCGTACACATAACCGGGCCGAATACTTCCCTGGCTCATTTTGAGATCCCCAGCATCTCTGGCAAAGGCCGCATCACCTTTAAGATCCCATTTCTGCCAGTCCTCGAAGGCCTGTACCAGTTCTCAGTGGCGGCAACCAACCACGACGACACCGAAATGTTCGATTACCACGACCGTGTTTACCCATTCCGGGTAATCAACAGCGCTGGAAAAATCCAGGAGCCGTACGGAATGATCACCGTAGCAGGCGAATGGTCACATCAAAAACTCGATTAATTTTGCTCATGTCCGAGAACGATATTAAACCTACCCTGCCAGACAGCAGCAATTCCGCTCAATCCGGTCAAACCGGTTTGCTGATTGAGCTCGGACCGATTCTTAAAGATAGATTCGGTTTTGGCAAAATCATGATCCTTGGCGAGGGCAGCCAGACTCTCAACCAGAGCTTGCAGCAGGATGGGGTAAATGCTCTTGAACCAGATGAAATCGAAAAAGAAGGGGAAAAGCTGGATTTGCTGGTTTTTCTAAACTCCCGGACATTACCCGAAACCACTCTGGCTAACCTGATTCACCAGACAGAGTCCGTGTTGCTTATCCAGGATTCGCAGCACATGATGGGTATCAACAGCACAGACATCAGGCTGGATGCCTGGCTGGACTGGTTTGCGCAATACGGTTTCATGGCTGATCTCAGTTTCCGCCCGCACCTGACAGGTCAGCATGCCACCTTCCTGACCAAATCCCTGACTCAATCCCAGGCGAGTCTGACAGCGTACTATGAGCAATTGATCTGGCGATTGGAAAGTGAAAACACCAGACGCCGAACCTTAATGGCTGAATTGCACGATGAGCTGTCGGTAAATGGTTTTGACACGGCTGAAATTCAGGTGCGATTACACGAGAAATTTGGTCAAAAGAAGATCGATCAGCTCCGCCGTGAAAATGACGATCTCTACAGGTCTTATATTGAAATCTATAACAGTGAAAGCTGGCAGATGATGCGCCGGTTACACCGGGTGCGGCACTGGTTTATCCCGCCTGGAAGTCGACGTGAACGCCAGCTAAAGTCATTTATCGGAGGTCTGTCTGCTATTCGCCAAGAAGGTTTTTCTGCAGTACTTAAGCGAATATACCGGCAGATTTCCTGGCGGTTACGCTCTCGCTTCCAGCAAAAACGTTTCCAATCGGCTGACTATCTTGACAGCCAGTCCTTCACCGTCCCAAGCATTGAAGAACATCCCTTGCCTGACCCTCATACCGTTCAGATCGATGTCATCATCTGTGTCCATAATGCCCTGGAAGATGTAAAGCGTTGTTTGCAGGCAGTTCTCATCCACTCCACCCACCCTTATCGCCTTATTTTGGTCGATGATGGCAGCGAGGACCAAACTCGTACTTTCCTGGAGGATTTTGCCAATCAGCACGATTGCCTCTTATTGCGCAATGAAACTGCTCGCGGCTACACTCTCGCTGCCAACCAGGGTATGCAAGTCTCTAACAGTGACTTTGTTGTCCTGTTGAATAGCGACACGATCATCACTGCAAATTGGTTGGATCGATTGACAGCCTGTGCACTCTCAGAAGCCAGGATCGGGATCGTTGGACCACTCTCAAACACCGCCTCCTGGCAGTCCATCCCCAAGGTTTCCGAAGATGGCGATTGGGCAAACAATCCCTTGCCTGCCAATATGACCGTAGACGAGATGGGGGCTCTGGTCGCGGCAGGATCAGCTCGCCTGTACCCGGAGATGAAATTACTCAATGGATTTTGCCTGTTCATCCGGAGAGCAGTGCTGGATCAGATTGGTTATTTCGATGAAGAAACCTTCGGAGCCGGATATGGTGAAGAGGACGATTTTTGCCTGCGAGCCAGGGCTGCGGGCTGGAAGCTGGCACTGGCAGATGACACCTATATTTATCACGCCCAATCGAAAAGCTACTCCACGGAACGCCGTCGCCAGTTGTATGAGCGCGCCGGGGAGAAATTGCGCGAAAAACATGGCACTGATCTGATTCAGGCCAGCGTTAATTACAACCAGAACGATAGAGTATTACATGGTATCCGCGCCCGCAGCCAGGGCTGGTTCGCGCGCCAGGAATTGATCGCTGTCGCTCAGCAAAATTATACAGGTAAGCGGGTGCTTTTCCTGCTGCCCATCATGGTTGCCGGTGGAGGTGGGAATGTCATCATCTCCGAAGCGCTTGCTATGCGCCGCATGGGTGTTGATGTGCGGCTATTTAATCTACCTGAGTATCGCATGGCTTTTGAGCAGAGCTATCCCAGTCTGGATATCCCGGTAATCTATGCCGATAGGCAAGAACTTCTATCCTTAACGGGTGGATTTGATGCGGTAACTGCCACGATCAATACCAGTGTCAGCTGGCTTCAAGAGCTGCCAAAGATTTGGCCAAAGCTCAAATTAGCTTACTATGTGCAGGGCTTTGAGCCACTGATGTATCAGAAGGGCAGCCCAGATTATCAAACCGCTCTACAATCCTACACCTTGCTTCCTCAATTGACTCTCTTCAGCAAAACTGTCTGGACGCGCCAGCAAGTGCAGGATCACACCGGAGCTGTATGCCAGGTGATTGGCCCAAGTATCGATATTGACCTGTTTCGCCCACGCCCATCGATCTGGCGCGCTCAAGCGGACCAACCCATAAAAATAGCTGCTATGGTGCGCGCTGGCTCAACCTATCGATCCCCTTACTTGACCATGGAAGTGCTCCAAAAAGCCAGCTGGCGATATGGTCCGTCGATCGAAGTCTTATTGTTTGGGATCGATCCCGGTGATCCGGAATTTAGCAAATTACCGGTGGAATTTACCTGGCGGGCAACCGGATTGCTTAGCCCCTGGCAGGTGGCGCGACTGATGAATGAGATCGACATTTTTGTAGATTTTTCCCAACACCAGGCCATGGGTCTCTCAGCACTGGAAGCTATGGCTTGTGGAGCAGCCGTGATCGTGCCACAAAATGGCGGAGCCGTTGAGTTCGTACAAGATTCTCAAAATGGTCTTATTGTCGATACCAGCTCAACCGCTGCCTGCTGGCAAGCCCTGCAACAACTGATCGACAACACACCGCTCCGGCAGCGCATCCAGGTAAAGGCCCTACAGGATGTTTGCCAATATCACCCTGAACAAGCTGCCTTTAATATTTTGAAAATCCTGTTTGATGAATAGCCCTACCCCCACCCATCGCCCCAAAATACATGTAATCTACGAATACGGCGTCGACTATCGCCCGCACGCCAGCTCCTTTGTGCGCCTGCTGCGCCCGTTCACTCACCCACAAACTACGGCCTGGGCTCAATTCAGCTACGGGCGCGAGATCGTTCCCCCACGCAGTGATCTGGTCATCGTGGATCGTTTGTGGCGCCCTGATATCACATTAAGGATGGCAGAAAATCTCCTGGACGAGATCCGCCAGGTGGGTGCAAAATTCATCTACTGCCTGGATGACAACCTGCTTGATTTACCCCTGGAGCGCCTGGATTGGCCGCGCCCCGAACACCTGGCGATCATACGTTACTGGCTGCAGCAAGCCGATGGGGTGATGGTGAGCACACCCTACCTGCAAAAACGCTTGCAGACCTATAACTCCAAGGTTATCACGATCCCCAATGCCCTGGATGAACGCCTGCTGGTACCTCGTCCGGTCTTCCCTTTAACTCAACCAGATCAGCGCTTGGTGATCGGTTATATGGGCACCCAGACTCACGACGAAGACCTGCGCCTGATTTTGCCTGCTCTCAATGCTCTCTGCAAACGACATGAGCGCAAAGTGGCATTAGAGTTTGTTGGTATCACTTCATCACCGGAGACTCTGGAACTGATTAAAGACCTGCCCGTTCGCTGGATCAGCCCCGACCCGCGCGAGAGTGAATACCCCATGTTCATGTTGTGGTTCACCAGCCAGGTGCATTGGGATATTGCCCTGGCCCCTTTGCGGGATACGATCTTTACGCGGGCCAAATCAGATATCAAATACCTGGACTACGCTGCGATTGGTGCGCCGGGTATCTTCAGTGATATCTCGGTATATGCCCCGACAATCCGGCACGGCGAAAATGGTCTGCTGGCGGAAAATACTCCCGCTGCCTGGGAATACGCGCTGGAAACTTTGATCCCTGATGCTAATCTGCGGCAAAATATTGCCCGCCATGCGGTCAAAGACCTGTATACAAATCGCACCCTGGAAAAATGCTCCCTACAATGGAAAAATGCCATTGAACCACTACTGTGACGGGGTAGAATAAACGACTTTGGAAACCTCAGGAAATAAACGAACCTATGGGGGACTGTCTTTACCGCCCATTGACCATCGCTGGATGCGCCTGGGCGCGCTGGTGCTGGTCTTTGTGTATTTATGTTCCATGCTTCCCGGTATCGTATGGGCTGCCCGGCACATGGACAAAATTTCCGAGCAGCGTATCTCTCCCTGGGATGACACTGATTATCAAATCCTGGCAGTAAATATGCTGTATGGCTATGGTTTTACTGAATCACTGCGCTTACCGCTGGAAACTTATAAAACCATGCGGGATGAGAGCCTGATTAATCCTGATTATGTTTTTCAATTTTACCGGGCACCAGGGTTTGTATTTCTCCTCACTGGTCTGTATGCAGTTACAGGAGTATCTCCTCTGGCAGCCCGCATGATGGTCGGGTTTATCATCTGGTTAATTACAGTTTTGGCATTGTTGATCGGCGACCGCCTGGCAGGCTGGGTGGGCAGTCTGGCTGCTGGACTGGCAGGCTATTTTTTGATCAAGATCAGCCTGTTGATGATGGGTCCAGAAGGATTCATGAGTGGACGAACTCTTGCAGAACCCCTGACTGCGCTTTTGGTCACCTTATTTGCCTTGCTGTGTATCTTATACCAGCAAGAAAAACAGCGGATATTTCTATACTTGGCCAGCCTGACCTTAGCCTGTGTTGTTTTAACCCGGGCAAATTTTTTAGCTGCCCTACCTATCTTTCTATTACTGGTGATATTTGAAACTCGTCACTGGAAACCAGTGTTTATCACGGGTTTGCTCCTTTTCGTTCCAATCCTGGCCTGGTCTGGTTATGCTTCTTATGTCCACCAATCCCCGATTCTGCTGACGACCCAGGGTGGCAAGGATTTCCCACGATTTAATAACCTCGAGGTCATAACCGGGTTTGGTCCCGAGAAGTTAAATCAAGGAGGCTGGCAGCCTGGATTCGCCTTCAATGCCGATGGCGAACTGATGATCACCCATGCTAATTCTCCCAGAGAAGGCGAGAGTGGTTGGGCAAAAGGTCTCCAATTCTGGTTTTCCAATCCGGAAAAATTACCAGCCCTGTTTTACTTCAAATTACGCGCCGGCTTATGGTTTGAAGAGGGAGCGATTTATCCTATCGGAATTGCTTTTTTCCTCGTAGCGCTCGGACTGCGTAAACCACGCCAATCCAGACTTGTCCTGCCCAGCCTAAATTCCGGTCAAATCCTGGATCTCCAGATTGGTCTATGCTCGCTGTTATTATGGATGGCTGACTCAAAAACCTTTTGGATTGTATTACTGCTTTGGAGCCTCATTGGATTGATAGCACTGCTCCGCCCGTACGGCGACCAATCCCAGATTCCCCGCATAGAATTATCCTGGTTTATTCCACTGTTTGCCGCCCACCTTGTTTCAACACTGCTATTCGGCGGTGACGAACGTTTCCATTTCCCCATCGACCCATTGGTCCTGCTATTCGGCTATGCCGGAGGTTTATTGACTGCCTATTATTTGATAAAACGCGATCTCGGGCTGGCATTGGTGTGTGGGATATTAGTCGCCAGCCGCCTCATCATGCTTTAAAGATAGATAGCCGCCGATGCCCCTGGTCTCGATTGTCATCCTAACAAAAAATGCTGCTGCTTACCTGCCGGAAACCCTGCCTGCGATCTTTAGCCAGAAGGTTGATTTCGAGTATGAGGTGCTGGCGGTCGATTCGGGTTCGCGAGATGGCAGCCTGGAACTGTTAAACCAGTATCCGGTGCGTGTGATTCAAATCCCACCGGAGAGTTTTAATCACGGTGAAACACGCAACCTGGGTGCTCGTTCAACCAACCCCGAAAGCCAGTACGTAGTATTCCTCAGCCACGATGCCCTGCCCGAAAATCCGAACTGGTTACAAAGCCTGGTGCAACCATTAATCTCCGATCCTGACGTGGCTGGAGCTTTCAGTCGCCATATCCCCCGACCGGGGGCTAACGCTGCGGTGGTGCGCCAACTGGTGCAGCTTACCCAATCAGGTGGCAGCAAACGGCTGGTCAAACAGATGCCTGCTTCAGAGGAGGAATTTGAGTCTAATAAATTCTATTTAATATTCTTTTCAAACACCAGTTCAGTCTTGCGCAAGTCAGCCTGGGAGAAATATCCATTTCCCAAAGCCGAATTTGCCGAAGATGCTCTATGGGCTGAAAAGATACTGCGCGCCGGATACAAGATTGTTTTTGAGCCAGAATCAGTGATCAAGCATTCGCATAATTACAGCCTGGTCGAGCAATTCAGGCAGAATGTTGATCATGCATATGCCATGAATCAGTTATTTCACCCGCCCTTCTATCGTGATAGCATGGTCTGGTTGAAATTGTTTGCAGGAATACCGCTGCAGGTATGGCAAGATTGCAAATTTGTAATGTCTGATTCGTATTTTAAGCAGGTTTTGTTGTATAATAAGATTATTACATGTTTTGCAAGTCCTGCATGGTATTTTGCAACAATGTCTGGAAGCTGGTTTGGTGCACATCTTGAGAGGATGCCAGGCTGGCTCAAAGGCATTGTATCCCGGCAAGAGAGGCTCAAGAGCGCATGAGAAAATTTACAGTTATCCTGGTGCTGGTATCACTACTACTTACAAGTACCTATTGGTCTGCTCAGACTGCACCAGAGACACCCGACGAACCGCAAGCCTTAGGGATTGCTCATGGCGCGCACTTGCGCCCAGCAGTTTATTATGGTGAGGAGGTCGCCGCTTTTAATTCCTTGGTGGGTAAAGACTTGGCGTCAGTTATGTATTTCATGGATTGGAACACCTCGGGCCTGGCTCCGGGGGAGTTTTTCGATAACTGGCTGCCGCGCACCATCATCGACACATTTGGCGATAACAGCCCGGCAGTCATGCTCAGTTGGCAGCCCTCCGCAGGAAACACGCCTGGTTGTGCGCGCAATTATGACGACCGCATCCCGCTTAATGATATTATCTCTGGCAGTTGCGATACATATATTCGCGGTTTTGCTCAGGCTCTCAAGACGCCACCCATGGACCAACTGCGTTTCCTCATTCGCTTTGCCCATGAAATGAACCTGCGCGAAAGCGTCTGGTGGCCCGGGCATACAGACCAGGACGCAACAGCCTTTGTGGCAGCCTGGCAGCACGTGCACAAAGTTTTTTCTGAAGTAAATGTTAGCAACGTGGAGTGGGTCTGGGCGCCGAATTATGAGAGCAATCCGCTAGACGATTGGAATGATCGCAATAATTATTATCCTGGTGATGCTTATGTCGATTGGATTGGTGTAGATGGGTATAACTGGGGCAGCCCGCATTGGGATACCTTCACTGAAATATACGATTCGGATGCGTTCGATTATGTATTGAAGGATTTCGCCTGCCGTTACCCAAAGCCACAACTTATAGCCGAATTTGGCTCTGTTGATGGGGTGGGGTCAAAATCCTCCTGGATTACTGATGCTTACAGCAAATTCCAAGACTTTCCGTTCATCCGAGGTATTTACTGGTTCAATGATTTTGCTTTCGCCAGCTCAAGCCAGGCAGATTTCCGGGTGACTTCTGGTACATCTGCCAGTGGAGGAGTATTCCCACTGCCAGAGGGTTCTGGGGCATGGACGAATGCATATCGAACTGCCATTTCAAACCCAATCTTCACCACAACGCTGCCTGATCTGGAAGCAGCTACCCCTCCGGCGACTTATTGCCAGACATCTGGTGTACAGGTTACAGCCACACCCACAAACGCCACAATCAAACCCGGTGAAAGCTCGGTCCACAATATCGTCGGTATTGGATTTACAAGTGCTCAAAGTCTTTCTTTGCGCACACCAAGTGGCAGCTTAATCAGTGGCAGCTTCAGCCCATCCACACTTCCTGCCCCATATGGAGAAACGACTTTAACACTGAATGCCAGCTCTGCAACCCTCCCAGGTACCTATCCGGTTGTGGTGCAGGGAAATGGCGTCGATTTAGTCACCATCCAGTTGACAGTCTATCAAACCTATTCAATCTCTGGGACGATTCGTGACGAAATCGGCCAGGCAGTCGCTGGCGTGACTGTCAATTACATTTCAGCCAATGGTCAGCTAAAAGGCAGCGCAACGACCAGTACCACCGGCGCTTACCGGATTTCGAGTTTGCCGGGAAGTATTTACACCATTACTCCAGCAAGCGATCAGCTTGCCTTCCTGCCCCAAGAATCCGAAATTGATATCACTTTTGGCAACGCCGAAAACGTGAACTTCAGCGCTTTTCCCATACCCAGGCTTTACATCGACCATCTCGGCGTCGGGGCTTCAGGCAGCACCTTTTCTGTCACAGGTGAGGATTTTCCGATAAACCTGACTGCCCAACTGTATGTCAATGCCATACACCATCCTACGGATGCTCTAAGAACCGACAATACAGGTACTGTAAGTTTTAGTATCAACACTGAAGATGCTCTACCTGGCTATTATGTAGTCAAAGTGACGGCTTATCCATCCCAGGCATTCATCTGGTTACGGCTGGATGAAGACGGTGTTGTCTGGCAAGACGCTGATCCAACAATCAGCCTGCTTTCCACTACAACTCCCTGGAGTATGACTTTCCTACCGTCCATTCTGGGGCGTTAGAGGTCAAGAATGTTAACCTCTCCGAAAGCTCGGAGCAGGCCACCCATCAAGTGCATATCCTGATTGTTGCCAATGGCTACCCGCCTACCGCGGTAGGTGGAGTGGAAACTTATGCAGCCGAATTATCCCGTTACCTGGCTCGTCAAGGACACCAGGTAACGGTTTTTTGCCGCGAGTCTGATTTTTCACGCCCTGATTATGAAATCACGACTGAGCAAAACGATCAAGTAAAAGTCATTCGCGTTGTTAACGACTATAAACAAGCTCATTCATTTCGCCAGACAATTATTGATGAACGAATAGAACAAATTTTTAAATCAGTGCTTGAAACTGAGCAGCCTGATCTGATCCATTTCAATCATCTTATCGCCCTATCCGCCCGCCTGCCTCTGGTCGCAGTAAAACACAAAATCCCTTCGGTGAGTACGCTACACGATTTTTGGACGATCTGCCACCGTGTTAACCTGATTGATTGGCGCGGTCATATTTGCCCAGGACCATTGCACGGGGTTAATTGCGCGGCCTGTGTCGTCGGTGGAACTTTTCGCCAGAAAGCCTCCCAGGCAATCGGGAAAACCGCACGATTGATGAAAAAGGTGCTGCCCATCCCCGTGCGGCGAATGATGCGCACAGCGTTCCTTGAAGACGATGATCATCCGCCTGCCCTGGCTTCATCGCCCGAGATCTTTGCTGAGAGGCTTGTGTTGTTCACCGAGGCAGTCCTGTCTTCGCAGAGAATATTGGCGCCTTCCGAATACGTTCGCCGCCAGTTTGCCAACAATGGGATACCCTTGGAACGGATTGAAGTTTTACCTCTGGGCATTGAACAACTGACTACAACCCTGGCGTCTAAACCACCCTCTGGTTTGCTGACTTTCGCGGCAATCGGTCCAATCCAACCCATTAAAGGTATGGATATCGCCATTAAATCCTTTCGGAGTGTACCGGGCGACCACCTGCGTTTGAAAATTTTCGGGCGTACTGATCTATATCCCCGCAATCACGTCCGCCGGATTACCCAATTGGCCCAGGCCGATCCACGGGTGAGTTTGATGGGACCATTCAATCCAGCTGATCGGGCCTCTGTTTTTGAATCTTTTGAGATATTAATCGTACCATCTCGCGCTCCAGAGACCTTCTCCTTCGTAACCCGAGAAGCGCTTGTGTCAGGGAAACCTGTCATCGCAGCCCGTATCGGCGCTCTGGCTGAAATTATTCAGGATGGAGTCAATGGGTTCTTATTTGCTCCAGGTGATATCCAGCAATTGTCCAGGCACCTGCTTGCTTTTGCCAACGACCCTGATCTCATCTCACACCTGACAGTTCCTGGACCGGTTCAAATTCTGACTACCGCTGAACATGCTGACCAGTTGCAATCCATATATCACCAGGTTCTGGCTGAAAGCACAGCGAATTAATGAAGTTTGATAGGCATAATCCCACACGATGAAAATCCTGATGGTTGCCAATGGCTACCTTCCGACTGCCGTGGGTGGCGTCGAAACCTATGTGGCTGAACTGGCTCGCCAGTTGGCGCGCAGTGGCAACCAGGTGTCGGTTTTTTGTCGTGAGTCGGATTTCTCCAAAGCTGACTATGATATCACCATCCAAATCCTGGAACAGGTAAAAATTACACGCGTAGTTAACGATTATAAACAGGTGCATTCGTTCCGCCAGACTTTTATTGACCCCCATCTGGAAAAAATCTTCACTGATCTCATAGAGCTCGAGCGCCCCGACCTGATCCACTTCAATCACCTCGTCGGGTTATCTGCCCGATTGCCTGTCATTGCTTCCGAACACAAGATACCCACCATCATCACCTTGCATGATTTCTGGTCAATTTGCCATCGGGTTAAGCTGGTTGATTGGCGCGGGCGCACCTGCCCAGGACCGCTTCACGGTGTCAATTGTTCGGCATGTGTAATGGGCGGAACTCTGCGCCAGAAAGTTTCTCCTCTGTTCGGAAAAAGCGCTCGAGTAGTAAAACGCTACCTGCCTGCCCGCTTAAGACGCTCTGTGCGGGCTTCTTTACCAGGCGGAGAAGACCAACCCCCGGCCCTGGTTTCCACTGCTCAGATTTTCACTGAACGGCTGGCCTTATTTACTAGCGCACTCCTGGCGACGCAGCGTTTACTGGTCCCCTCCGAATATGTGCGCACACAATTTTATAACAATGGGATCCCACGCCAACGCATCGAGGTCGTTCCGTTAGGGGTAACAACGCACGCAGGCAATAAACTACCCAAACGACATCCAGACCTACTGACCTTTGCTGCGATTGGGCCATTGCAGCCGATCAAAGGCATGGATACCGCCATTAAAGCCTTCAGCAAAGTACCCGGCAGTCATCTACGCCTGATTATTTACGGTCGCAGTGACCTGTATCCACGCAATTATGTGCAGCATGTCATCAAATTAGCCCAATCCGATCCCCGCGTATCGCTGATGGGCCCTTATAATCCAGTGGACAAAGCTGCTGTATTCGACTCATTTGATATCTTGCTCGTACCTTCCCCCGCTCCCGAGACCTTTTCTTTGGTCGCGCACGAGGCCTTAGCTCTGGGAAAACCTGTGTTGGCGACACGGATTGGGGCATTAAGCGAAATCATTCAAGACGGGGTAAACGGCTATCTATTTGAACCAGGCAATCACGAGCATCTGGCAGAATTAATCCATGCTTTTGCAGCCAATCCCGCGCTGCTTGAAAGCCTGACTCCCCCAGGTGCAGTGCCGATCCACACTGCCGAAGAACATGCCCAACAGGTAGAAAATATCTATCAGCAGGTTCTGGGGGAAAGCCAACAAAACGCATCTCTAAGTTTGGACTGACACCAACTCATCATTCGATGCCATCTATCACTGTAATTATCGCCAATTGGAACGGCGCTGCGTTTCTGCCAACATGTCTGGAAGCGCTCGCCGCCCAAATTTACACTGACTTCAAGGTATTGGTGATCGATAACGGCTCTCTGGATGGTTCAATCGATATGCTTCAAGAAAATTGGCCGGATATCCAGCTCATTCGTCTGCCTGAGAATCGCGGCTTTGCTGCTGCAAACAATTTGGGGGCGCGTCTGGCGGATACTGAATGGATTGCATTCCTCAATAACGATGCGTACCCTGAACCCGGGTGGCTAGCAGCCCTGCTGGTAGCAACGCAACAATTTACCAAATACGCTGTGTTTGCCTCGCGCATCTTGCTGGTCGATCCACCTGAGCTTCTGGATTCTACAGGAGATGTGTACCACATAAGCGGCAATGCCTGGCATCGAGGCTACAGAAAACCTGCGCAGCAGATTGCACCTCAAGCTGGTGATGTCTTCAGCGCATGCGCAGCCGCGGCTTTATACCGTCGAGTAGATTTTCTGGCCTCAGGTGGCTTTGACGAAGATTATTTTGCATACATGGAAGATATCGATCTGGGGTTTCGCCTGCGTTTGAGCGGCTCACCCACCAGCTATGTACCTGAAGCGGTTGTCCGCCATGTCGGTTCGGCGACCGCCGGGATTGAAAGCGATTTCACAGTCTATCACGTGCACCGCAATCTGGTGTGGTGTTATGTTAGCAATATGCCAGGCATCTACTTCTGGCTATATTTGCCCATCCACCTGCTCAGTGCATTGATTTTCCTGGTGTATTATATTAAACACGGGTCAGGCAAGGCATACCTGAGAGCCAAATGGGATGCAATGCGCGGTTTGAGTAAGGCGATCCAGAAACGTAAGCAAGTTCAGGGTCAACGCAAGGCAAACCCCCGCGCAGTCGTTGCGTGCATGGATCATGGATTATTCAGCCCATACCTGCTTGGCCGCAGCAGTCAGCGAGTACGGCAGTTCATGGCTCAGCGCGATTCCAGGCGCGGTAACTGAATTACACAGATCCTGATGAGCATCAACTATCAAATTCCTGCCGGAGTACAACCCTTATACCAGGGTCGCAGTGTTTTACTGTCCACTACCCAAGGTGGTCAGGTGCTGGTGGATCGCCGTGTGCTAGACTTATGGCAAAAGGCTGGCGAACAAGATCTCGATCAACTCTTAAATATTCTGCCAGACCTGGAATTCACCGAGCCAGAGCTGCGTGCGGCTCTGACCTGCCTATGCCAGGCAGGTCTGCTCGACCGGAGAATCGCCCCTCAATCTCAAACTGCCCCGCCAGTAATCCAAGGACCATTGGTCTCGGTGGTCATCGTTTCCTATAACAGCCAGGCCTGGCTGACCGATTGCCTGGCATCTCTAAGCATACAGAGCTACCAGCCCCTGGAAATTATCCTGGTCGATAACCAATCCAGTGATGGTACAGTCGCCTGGTTAGCAGCCAACTACCCCGCGATCCCCCTGATCCAATTGTCCGAAAGTGTATCACTTGCTCAAGCCATCAATACGGGGGTAGAAGCTGCTCGAGGGACATATTTCCTGGTTCTCAATCCAGATGTCCGCCTGGAACCCGACACTGTATCTCAACTGATGCGCATTGCGCAATCCGAACAATATTGTGCTGCTGTAGCGGCTAAATTAAGACTGTATTGGGCGCCGGGATTTCTCAACGGCCTGGGCAATGTGGTAGGTTCTTTTTCCTATGGAGCAGATATTGGTCTGGGTTATTTAGACCTGGGCCAGTTTGACAACTCGCACCAGCTCCCTTCTGCTTGCTTTGCGGCTGCTCTATTATCTCGCCAGGCCTGGCAAATTATCGGCCCGCTGGACGCTGCCTTTCCTCTGTATTACGAAGATAGCGAATGGTGTTATCGAGCTCGCATATGTGGCTTTTCTGTGCTGGCTGCGCCTGAAGCGATTGTCTACCATGCTTTCGGCAGCCGCCCCTCCAACAACATGGAGATGGAAATCTCACCCACACGGCTTGAAAAGGTCGTTTATGGACGTTTACGCTTTGCGAGCAAGCTGTTCAAAGAACCCTATCGCCGCCGGTTTATCACACGCTATTTGCTGGAGGATAGTCTCCGATTAGTGCTCGCTTTGCTGCGCGGGCGTGGCTCGCAGGCAAAAGCAATCTGGCATGGATGGATGCACATCAGAAAAGCCAATGATCTGGAGCAAGCCCGCGCCTCACTCCAGGCATGCCGCCAGATCGATGACGAGACAATTTTTAAAATTCAACAAAATCTACCCGCACCGCTGATCTGGCATGGCAGACCGATTCTGACCTGGGATACAATTCAGTCCGTTTACCTGCCGCTGATCCAATCCGGAAATACGATCCAACTTCCCGAATTCAAAGATGTTGACATGAGTACAGATTCACCTCCTCCTGGAAATCTGCAACGCTGGAGCCAGATTCGCCAGCTGGAAGGGATGTCCATGCTGCTCCATCGCCTGTACCGCGCCATCCAGTGGCATCTGGCACAGCCGTAAAGGACCGCCTCTGTGAAAGATACTTACCGTTTGCGTGTGGGTATCGATGCTACCGCCCTGCCCCCCCAACCAGTAGGAGCGGGGAATTATACGATTCATCTTCTGCGCGCTCTTGCTCGCCTGGAAACCGACCTTGAGCTGGTAGTTTTCAGCCAGTCTCACGGGCAAGCATTGACAAATATCCCCGAACAGGATGGTTTTCGCTGGGTTGTGGTACCCGATTACAAACCTGCTCTAAGGCTGCTATGGGAACAAACCGGTTTTCCACGCCTCCTGCGCCGTGAAGGTGTCGACCTTCTGCATTCTTTACACTACACCCGCCCGTTGAGTTTGCCCTGCGCCTCGGTGGTGACCTTCCATGATATGACTTTTTTCTTATTCCCGGAGTATCATACACGCGCCAGACGGCTGTTTTTTCCGGCTGCGATGCGCTACAGCGCACGTACCGCGGATGCGATCATTGCCGTTTCAGAAAGCACACGCCAGGATGCCATCCGCCTGTTAAGTCTCGACCCAGCACGCATCCATACAATTCCGCTGGGTATCACCGGTGAGTTCCAGCCCTACCCGCTCTCACCAAAACTTGCGCTAATTCGCCAGAAATACAGGCTTCCAAACCACTTCATCCTGTATGTAGGCACGATTGAACCAAGAAAAAATCTCCCCTTACTCCTGCGCGCTTACCGGCGTGTTCTGGATCAGGCCCCCCACCTGGTTATTGCCGGACGTATGGGATGGGGAGTTGATCCAGTTCGCGAGATCATCGCCGAGCTTGATCTGGTTGAACAAATCCATTTCACTGGATATATTCCGCCAGAAGACCTGCCCTTCGTTTATAATCTGGCAGATTTGTTCGTCTACCCTTCCCTGTATGAAGGATTTGGCCTACCGCCCCTGGAAGCTCTGGCCTGCGGGATCCCGGTGATCACCAGCGCCGTATCCTCGATGCCAGCCAATATGGGCGAGGCCGCTATCCTGGTGCCACCTGCCGATGAAAAAGCACTTAGCTCGGCTATCCGACAGATATTGAGCGATCCTATACTAAGCCTCGAGCTGGCTAACAAAGGACCTCTCCAGGCTGCAAAATTTAAATGGGAAACTACAGCACGCCAGACCCTGGCGATTTACCAGCAAGTACTGCAAAACCGTTAGCTGCTATGTCACCAACCCTCTCGGTCTGCATTGTGAGCCTGAATACCTGCCTCTATTTGAAGGAGTGCTTGCGTTCCCTGGCCGAGAGTACTCAAACAGATTTTGAGGTGATCGTTACGGATAATGGCTCAACGGATGGCACCCAGGCAATGCTGGCGAGTGAATTTCCACAGGTGATGCTTATCCAAAACCAGCACAATGAAGGCTATACACGGCCAATGAACCAGGCACTAAAGCGGGGAAATGGCCGGTTTCTCTTGCAGCTGAACCCGGACACGATCATCCTTCCGAATGCACTGGATCAATTGATAGCATTTCTAGAAGCACATCCAAAGGTCGGAATTTGTGGTCCAAAAGTACTCAATCGCGATCAGACACTGCAAAAACCATGCCGGCGCGGTGAGCCACGTCCCTGGGCCGTAATTAGCTACTTCACAGGTCTGTCTGCACGCTTCCCCAAAAGCCGTCTATTTGGCGAATACTTGTTAAGTTATATGGATGAAAACGAAACACACCCTGTTGCCGGCGTGTCAGGTTCCTGCATGCTGGTGCGGCGGGAAGTGGTCCATAGTATCGGCTATCTGGATGAGCAGTTCTTTGCATACCAGGAAGATGCCGATTATTGCTTTCAGGCACGGCAGGCTGGCTGGCAGGTCTTCTACTATCCTCAGGCACAGATCATCCACTATGGCGGAATGGGCGGCTCGCGCGTACAGCCCTACCGTTCAATTCTCGAGTGGCACCGTTCATATTTTTTGTATTATCGGAAGAACCTGGCGCGCGATTATTTTTTTCTGTTAAATTGGTTCTATTACCTGGCAATGGGTGCCAAGTTGTTATTCTCTTTGGGCATGAATTTTGTCCGTAAAGAAAAATTTGCTGGCTCGCGTAAACCCTGAATTGGAGCGTTGGAATGCAAGAATGGTCGTTACGCAATGAAATATATACTGCACTGCATCGCTGGCCGCTGATTCTACTATACTGCCTGGTTGGCTGCAGTCTGGGTGTCTTGCTGGCTCTGGTCTGGCCTACACCCTGGCGGGCCACTGCTGAAATCTATGTCGGTATAGAGCCTTATCGCTGGTCTGAAGATGAGAATGTGGTGGCTTATGCGCTGGGCACACGCTTTAACTATGCCGATGATTATAAAAACTGGCAGATGTCAAATCTTAACGCATTGGTAAGCATGGACGACATCCGCTTGAAAACCCTCGAACGCTTACGAGCCACCAGCGACTACTGGAGTGATATCAACCGCCGGGCGCTGGGCGACATGCTGCAGGTCTTCTGGCGCAACCCTGGACGATGGCGTCTGGTAGCTGAACATACCGATCCTGAAATAGCCCAGGCGGCAGCTTCTGCTTGGCGCGAAGTCGTATATGAGACAGTCCAAGAATCCATCAAATCTGCCCAGGATACCTTCAAGCTCGACATTCAGCTCAAAGCCATCCAAAAGGAACAGGTTGATCTCAGCACCCACCTGGCTAAACTGGATGCGATCCTGGCAGGGTTATCCACTACCAGGGCCAGATTGGAAAGCCTGCCGGTAAGTCAGCCGGTGGACGAGCTCAACCACTGGCAGTTATGGTCCTGGGCGGCCCGGGCCGCCCAATATGACCCTGTCTGGGTAGCGTTGTTAAATGATATACCGCCGGCCAACGAAAAACCAGAAGTGTATTTTGCCTGGCTGGAGAAAGTTCGACTGGCTGTCGAAGAAGATGTTCAGATCACCCAGGCCCAAATAGATACTCTCGCCGGTCAGCAAGCCCAGGCGACAGCGGATTATGCGCTTGCATCACAGGTCAGCCGGGGGCTCTCGGCCAACATGCAGTTAGAAAAGACCTCCGATATATTGCCAGCACCGCATGCTATCCGCCCCATGGGGCTAATGGCATTGATCGGAGCTATATTCGGTTTCCTGGCCTGGACAGTCCTCTGGCTGATCCGTCTTAGCTTAAGAAAAACTGGATGAATCACATACAGCGCTCAGATCTGCTTCGGAAAATCCGTTCTCTGGCCTGGATTCTCTTCCTGGTCAGCTTACCGGTCACCAGCTTCCCATATTTACCGCCCGCTATTGGTGGTGGGGCTCTGGTGCGCCCGCTGGCTCTGTATCCTTTGACCGTTTTACTGGTTTTGGTAACCTTGCCGCGCCTTTGGAACCAGCGCCTGCCGCGCACATTTCTGTCCTTGCTTCCCTTTGTGATCATCGCACTGATCAGCTCGTTGATCTCGCTTCTGAGGGGTATTGAGCCTGCTATCGATGTTACGGTATTGGACCGTGCACTGCGTGGTTTATTTACTCTGGCGCTGGGAGCAGCATTTTATCTGACTGTGAGCCTGGCTCCTCGTACACTGGAGGATTTAAAAAGCTCATTACGCTGGCTGTATGCAGGTTTTGGCGTCGCTCTTTTATGGGGTTCTCTACAAGCCATCTATGTGCTCCACTTCACCAAAACCTGGTACCGGCTGATGAACGACCTCCAGCAGTATGTTTCCACACGGCGTTTAATTCAAACCCGCATCTCGGGCATGACCTATGAACCGAACTGGTTTGCTGAACAGATCACCTGCCTGCTGCTGCCCTGGTTACTGGCTTCTGTGCTAACTGGCTTTTCAGTATTTAAGTGGCGCCGCGGCTGGCTCACAGTTGAGCTCTTGCTGCTGGTGTGGAGTATCGTTTTACTGCCCCTGACATTTTCTCGCGCCGGCGTGATGAACCTGGTCGTGATGGCATTACTAAGCGTGTTCGTGTTCCGTATTTTCCCAGGCAGGTCGCATAATTCTCAGTCCAGCGCCTGGCGCAGCAACTTTAAGCTGATCTTGCGTCGTTTATCTGAAGCTGCCATTGCCATGGTTTTGATTGGAGGGGTAATCTTTACTGCAGGGTTAAAAAATGAATTCTTTAGCCGGATATGGGGGTACTGGATTGAAAAAGATAAACCTACCTTGAGCGGTTATATCAAATACCTTGGATTTGGCGCTCGCATCTCCTATGGAGATGCAGCTTACCAGACCTTCGAAGAGTACCCGCTGCTCGGGGTTGGTCTGGGTAATTATGCCTTCTATTTCGAAGAAATGCTCCCCGACCGCCCACTTGCCCTGACTCCTGAAGTCTTGCGCATCGTCACACCGGAGGACGGGCGCGACCGATTGATTACCGCCAAAAATTTTTTCTTGCGCCTGTTAGCTGAGACAGGTGTAATCGGCACAGCAGCCTTCTTCGTGTTTCTACTCGCCATTATCGGCAATGCGATATACTTATGGCTTTTTCCAGATCGGGAAATCAAGTTTTGGGGAATAGCCGGGTTGCTGGGTATCAGTGCATTTCTGTTGTCTTCATTGTCTTTCGATTCTTTTTCGTTACCGAATATGTGGGTTATGTTTGGATTGATCACTGCAGCCGCACGATATTACATACGCCTGGGTAAGCAAACGCACGAATACAATTCAGAAGAGACTCAAATTTATCTGGAAACTGGTGGAGACCTTTGATGAAACGAACCAATCTTATTGTTGTAGGCGTGCTGGCCCTGTTGGTTATTGTCGCCTTATGCTGTATAGTTTTAGTGATAGTGGGCAGTGCATTTACCATTTACAATTCCCAAACGCAAGGTGAGATTAATGAACCAACCCCGGTCGTGATTCGCCCCACATCCCCGGCGCAGCCCCCGGTTCAGGATCCCACGCGACCCACAGAAAAGCCAACCGAACCATCAGGATCAAATCCACACCCCGATCCGGCAATCGATCAGCCGGTTTCGGTCATCCCTACAGATACCCTACAAACATTGATCGATACGATCGTGCCTATCAATAACCTGCCTGTTCTCGCCCAACGCCTGGAAGGCAAACAAAATATCCCGGAAACTTTGGCTCCTCCAGCAGCTCCATATCAGGTTGGTGAACAGAAATCATTCTGGGTTACCAATGTTGACAGCAACAGCACCCATGAAATTGACACCACCCTCGAGTACGTGACCGAGAATGTCTATTTTTGGATCCAGGATGGTATCCAGTTCAACCAGAATGATCTACGCGATCTGGTTGAAACCTTTCAAAATGAAATCTACCCCACGAATCAAGAGTTCTTCGGCAGCGAATGGACACCTGGAGTGGATGGGGACCCACATCTTTATATCCTGTATGCCAAAGACCTGGGATTCTCTCTGGCTGGTTATTACTCCTCGGCTGATGAATACCACCCATTAGCCCACGAATACTCTAATGCTCATGAAATGTTTTTTCTCAGTGCTGATAATGTCAGCCTGGATGAGGAGTTTGCTTACAGCGTGCTGGCGCATGAATATCAGCACATGATCCACTGGTATCAGGATCGCAATGAAGAGACCTGGTTAAATGAGGGATTTTCAGAGCTGGCGGCTTACTTGAACGATTATAGTGTGGGTGGTTCAGACTATGTCTATACGCTCGACACGGATATGCAGCTTACGGATTGGCCGGGAGGTATAGAAGATACTACCCCCCATTATGGTGCTGCCTTTCTTTATGTTTTATATTTTTTGGACCGATTTGGAGAGGAGGCCACTCAGGCTGTGGTCGCTAATCCTGCCAACGGTCTGGTAAGTGTTGATCGCGTGCTGAGTGATATCGGCGCCAGCGATTCGCTTAGCGGAAAAATCATTCAGGCGGATGACGTTTTCGTGGATTGGACGATTGCCTCCTACCTGCAAGACCCACAAGCCATGGATGGACGCTACACTTACCATAACTATCCACAAGCGCCGCAGCCAACAGCTACAGAGAGCATCCGCGATTGTTCCGACATAACAGAAACTCGCCAGGTCAGCCAATACGGTGTCGACTACATTCGACTGCGTTGCCGGGGCAACTTCACCCTGGATTTCGAAGGATCTATTCAGGCTCAGGTTGTACCGGCTGATCCATTTTCCGGTGAATATTTCATGTGGTCCAATCGGGGGGATGAATCGGATATGACACTGACGCGCGACTTCGATTTCACTGCACACAGCGGACCCTTAACGCTTTCCTACTGGACATGGTACGACCTGGAAACCGACTACGATTACCTATATCTGCTCGCCTCTACGGATGGTGAAAACTGGCAAATCATTACCACTCCATCTGGCTCCCCCGACGATCCATCTGGCAACAGCTATGGTTGGGCTTACACCGGTCAAAGTGGAGCTGGGCCAGAGTGGATTCAGGAGACTGTTGATATCTCTCAATATGCCGGTCAGCAAGTGCAACTGCGCTTTGAATATGTAACCGATGCTGCCGTACATGCAGAGGGCTTTCTGCTCGATGATGTTGCCATCTCTGAGACGGACTATTTCACCGATTTTGAAACCGATACCGGCGGCTGGGTGGGCGATGGTTTTGTGCGTATCAACAATTTGATCCCGCAGACCTATCAGGTTTCCCTGATTAAGCTTGGCGACGAAACGACAGTTGAGAAATATGCGCTGATTGGAGAAAACAGGCTGAGTCTACCGCTTGAAATCGGGCAGGGCGTGGATGAGGTGGTGCTGGTTGTATCAGGTACAGCGCGTTTCACACGCCAGCCAGCAGCTTACCGTTTTACAATCGCGCGCTAGGCTTACAGCAGATTTTCAGATGTTGGCCAGATAAATATGTTGGTCAAATAAAAACGCCGGGCAGTTAAGTCCGGCGTTCCTTTTCGAATAAAAAGCAGTTGTATTGGTGTCGTGCTAATGCGCACGGCGCAATCCTGCCAGTTCTCGTTCAAGCTCAGCGCGTCGGTCTTGAGCCGCCCGGCTCACCTCAGATTGAATCGTCTCCACACGCTGGCGGATTTGACCACGCAATTCTTCTCCAGATTCCGGGGCAACCAGGATTGCCAGGGTTGCGCCTGTCAAAACACCTAAGATCAATCCGGATAGAAAACTCGTTAGACCCTTCATGTGAACCTCCTGTTGGGTTAATCTTCACGATTGATTATAACATACGGACTGACTCAACCATCGGAACAAGGCCTCATCCCTTGTATAATACAATCCTGTAGGCCTAATCACCTCGCCCAAAGATCAGCGGCGAGCCAGGAGCAAAATAATACGCATGATTATCCTTTCTGCAGGCATGCCCAGGGCTGGTTCGGGCTGGTACTATAACCTGATGCACGACCTGATCACCACCAGCGGTGGTCAAAATTCCCGCCAGATCCGCACTGGCTATCATTTGCAAAGCATCCTTACGGAAGTCAACTGCAATATTGGCGCTCTGACGATGCGGCGGCTCGGGGCAGTGTGGATACCGTCCGCGCTCGGGAAAACTTTTGTTATCAAAGCCCATGCTGGACCTTCTCCCTTTGCCCGGCGTTTGATCGGGCTGAATCAAATGAAAGTCGCCTACATCTATCGCGATCCACGCGATGCTTTACTCTCCGCTTATGACAATGGACAACGCGCCCTTCAAAAAGGCCGCCCCAATGCTTTTTCTCATCTGGTTGATTTTGAAACCTCGTTTACCTTTATCCAGGACTATGTTCGCATCTCAGAAGCCTGGTTAAGTATTCCCGCCGTCCTTCATACCGCCTACGAAGACCTGGTAGAAAATTATGATGGCGAAGCTGCCCGCCTGGCCGAATTTCTGAACTGCGACATCAAGTCATCGAACATCCAGGCAGTGATAGAACAGTACCGCCCCGAACACGCCCGCCAGGACCAGAAAGGCCTGCACTTTAATAAGGGAGTTCGCGGCCGTTTCCGGGATAAGCTGACTGCAGAGCAGCAAACGACGCTGGCAAATGCATTCGGCGCATATCTTGAACGCCTGGGATACCAGATCTAAAAAACGGCCAAACTGCCAGATAGCAAGCCACAATGAACATCCCATCTAAACCTGAGCCAGCCGAGTTTCAACACATTCAAACAACAACTGCCTGGAAGCGCACTCTGGAAACGTTCGCCCAATGGTGTCAGCCGCAGCCTGGCGAACGTGTCCTCGACGTTGGTTGTGGGCCAGGGTTGCTCCCAATGTTGTTCCACCACATGGGCTGCCAGGCAACCGGCATCGATCTGGACGCCTCCATGTTTCTCCCTGAACTGCTCTGGGGGCGAGTGGTTTGCGGGGATGCACTTTCTCTGCCATTCACCACCGGGGGATTTAACCTGGTCACCAGCAGCAACCTGTTATTCTATTTGCCATCACCGCAAGAAGCCCTGCTGGAGATGCGCCGGATGCTGGTTCCTGGCGGGCGAATTGGTTTGTTGAATCCATCTTCGCGCCTGAGTGTAGCTGCTGCAGAAGATGTGGCTGAACGGCGCGGGCTGGCAGGCACAGCACGTACCTCCCTGATCGACTGGGCGCAGCGCGCAGAGAATCATCAGCGCTGGCAGCCAGATGAATTAGCACAGCTGTGCCAGGCTGCTATGCTGACCCTCCATAGATGGGAATATCGCGTTGGTCCCGGGTTTGCCTTGTTTGCCAGTGCGCAGAGGAATGACCCATGACACACTCGATGCTCATATCAGCCCTGACCCCAGAATCTATCCCAACAGCAGTAGAACAAGCTGTGCAGGTTTTGGGCAATGGCGGATTGGTCGCCTTTCCAACCGACACAGTATATGGGCTGGCTGCACTCGCCTTTGAACACCAGGGGATCAATTCGCTTTATCAGGTGAAGGAACGCGAAACCAACAAAGCGATTGCCATACTGCTCGCCAATCTCGCCGACCTGGAGCAGGTGACTACCGACCTTCCGGCGCATGCCTACCTGCTGGCGGACCGTTTCTGGCCCGGACCGTTAACCCTGGTTGTTCCACGGCACCCTGACATACCTGAGAACATTTCCCCCTCACCAACAATCGGTGTGCGTATGCCCAATCACCCATTGGCGTTAGCCTTACTGCGCGCCAGTGGCCCTTTGGCGGTGACATCCGCCAATCTGTCCGGGTATCCCAACGCGACCAATGCCGGGCAGGTCCAGCAGCAGCTCGGCGGGCGGGTAGATTTAATCATAGATGGGGGAGAAACGATTGGGGGTACACCATCCACTGTGGTGGATTGCACCAGGCACGAGCTGGCTGTTCTACGAGAAGGCCCTATCTCTAAAGCTGAGCTGGATCGAGTGCTGTTATCCAATTAATAAAAACTACATCCAACTCAAATTTACACAGCCAAGGTAATCCTGTTCTCCGTCTCCAGGTGGCTCTCATGTAATGTTTAGCATTTTTTCATGCTCATCTCAAATACATTCGTATAATAGGAGATGCATTCTCCTCACTCAACTCTGCGCAGACAGGAAAGTTGGCAGCCGACCTGATGCGCAGTTTGAGTTTAAAGGACCTTATTCGGTTGAGCGGAAGAGCACCAGGCTGGCGGTATGTCCATGGATAAAATTCTGGTCCCCAATTGGACCAATTTCGCCAGCACAAAAGAAACCTGCCAGGTGAAGTTCCCCAAGATTCTTACGAATCACTGAGATGTCCCCATTCGGGTGGTCATACAGACGCGTGCCGCGTCCATTGCAGGTAAACAAAAGCGCGCCATCCGGGGGTTTGCTGAACATCTGGGGTACGAGCATCATTTCCAGATCTTCGGTCGCAGTGAACGCATCGCGCAAATGAAACTGGATCACTTCGCCTTCTTGAATTTGATCTGCAACTGCAATGGCGCCATTTTGCTGATCGACCCCCGTGACTCCTCGGACCAGGAAATCACCTTGACCGAAGAACTCCTGGCCAGCTTTCACTGCACGACCCACAAACAAACCATTTTGCAGCAACCCGTGCTCGTCCTCGGATAGTTCAGGGATCAGATCTTGAATCCAGGCTAACGGGACGCGGCGTTCTAATTGATAGATCCAATTCTTATTCGCCGCCTGGACAACAAAAGGCCGCCAGATTGGCCGGCAACCCTGGGAAACCAGAATATCGATATCCAGATTGCCAGCCAGAGCTACCCCGACCGCGCCCTCCTGAAAGACCTTGTCGTCCAGGATCAACGTGTTGCCGTTGGAGCGCAGCGCCCCACTGGACATTCCCCCTACCACTGGTACGCCGCTAAAGGCCAGATTAAAGGCCTGCAATACGTCATCGATCGGCGCTGAGAATGGATCAGCCAGCAAGATAAAAAGTTGGGTATCTGTTGGCACTTCGAGCTGTTGCGCAAAATCGTTGGGCTGAAGCAACATGCAAGGCCAATCAATGGCTTGCAAAGCAAAGGGCTTTAGCTCAACGCCTGGGAGCTGAGCTGCCAGCAGGGAGATAGACGGTAAGTCCTCTATTTCTTGTTCATCGCCGATCACACCCTCCGCGGTACTGCCTAACATAACAGAAGGTGAAACCAGTTTCGCTATCGCCTGCCGGATGATCTCCGTCTGCTGAGTGAAATGGGTTGAAATAAATATAACTACCAGGTCTACCGCATCTTCCCCTGGCTGAAATCCCTGGGATCGCAATTGTTCGAAAAGCTCATCCAGTGCGTCTTCAACATTAGGCTGGACTGCCAGAGCGGAATAAAAATGAACTTTACCTGCCATCGAATCCGCACTCAACTTTAAGCCATCTTTATCTGTGCAGCCAGGGCTGCCCCAACAATACCAGCTTCATTTGACAATTGTGCCGGCACTATTTCTGTTCCGACGGATAGATGAGGCAAGAACTTGTCTTGCTTTTTGATTGCCCCACCCCCTAAGATGATCAGATCGGGCCATAACAACTGCTCCATGGTTTGTAGATAACGATTAAATTGTTTGATCCACGCCGCCCAGGACAAACCGTTACGTTCACGAGCTGCCTCAGAAGCCAACAACTCTGCTTCCTGACCACCCATTTCAATGTGTCCCAACTCCGCATTTGGTAGCAAGACTCCATCGGTAAACAACGAGGTTCCCAAGCCAGTCCCAATCGTAATTAACAACACCACACCCTTGCGGCCCCGTCCAGCGCCAAAGGTCATTTCTGCCAGACCGGCTGCATCGGCGTCATTCACCACATATACCGGACACCCCGTTTCATTCGAGAACAGCGTTGCCGCGTCGACCCCAATCCATTTTTTTGAAATATTGGAGGCAGTGAGTACCTTGCCACCCCTCACAGCCGAGGGGAAGCCACAACCGATCAAACCTTTCCACTCGAAGTGCCGGGCAACTTCTCCTACAACCTGGGTGATGGGTTTAGGCTTGCCTGGAGGTGGCGTTGGAATACGAAAGCGTTCTGCCAGCATTACGCCAGTAACGGTATTTACTGGCGCACCTTTAATTCCGGTCCCACCAACGTCGATGCCCAGGATTTCCATGAATAACCCTCCTTATGGGGTTGCGCAAAATTTGGCAAAGCATCTGTTCGCCTTGCAGAGACAGGCTGATTAATCGGTTGATTGTCATCGATTATATCTCTGTTTCTCCACAGTACAGCTTTATGTCTATTGAAATTCTTAAGTAACTTAAAGCCATCTCAAACATAGGGTTAGGGGGTGTTTTTCGGCGGTGCGGCCGCACCGCCGAAAAACACCCCGACCCACCTTTTTGAGACATGTTCTACAAATCAGGTTGACAAGGCTACTGTGAAAATATACAATCAGCCCATACCATTCTTAGGTGGTCTTATTTATCAGCATATTCGGCGAACAACAGGAGGAGGTCTAGATGTTCCAGCCAGAAGGCACGCAGAATCAAATGGAGGGTGAGGTATTCTATCCGCAGGGACAGATCACCGAGAATGCCACTGTGCCAGAGTACGAGATGCTCTATCAGCGATCCCTGCAAGATCCGCAAGGCTTTTGGGCAGAGCGCGCGGAGGAGCTGGAATGGTTTCAAAAATGGGAGCAGGTGCTGGACAGCAGCAAAGCCCCTTTCTTTAAGTGGTTCGTGGGGGGCAAGACCAATATCGTTCACAACGCTCTGGACCGGCACCTGAAAACCTTTCGCAAGAACAAGCTGGCATTAATTTGGGAGGGTGAGCCAGGGGATACGCGTACCTACAGCTATTTCTCGCTAAATCGAGAAGTCTGCAAATTCTCCAATGTCCTGCGCAGCATGGGTGTCAAAAAAGGCGATATCGTCACGATTTACCTGCCGCGCATCCCGGAGCAAGTGATTGCCATGCTGGCCTGCGCCAAGATAGGTGCACCCCACAGTGTGGTGTACGGTGGTTTCAGCGTTGAGTCGCTGGCTGAGCGGATTGAGGACGCCGAAAGCCGGGTATTAATCACGGCCGATGGCGGCTGGTTACGTGGCAAAATCGTGGGATTGAAGGAAATCGCCGACGAAGCAATGTCTCGCCAACCCACGATTGAAAGCTGTATTGTGGTGAAGCGCACCGGTCAGGACGTTTACATGGAACCGGGGCGTGATTACTGGTATCACGACTTGATGAGCCTGCCCATCTCCTCCAATTCCTGCCGCACCGAGCCGATGGATGCAGAGGACCCATTGTTTGTGCTCTACACTTCCGGCACCACGGGTCGCCCAAAGGGTGTGCTGCACACGCACGGCGGCTATATGGTTTTTACACATACCACCTTCAAATATGTGTTCGATATTAAGGATGAGGACCGCTGGTGGTGCGCCGCCGATCCGGGATGGATCACCGGGCACAGCTATATCGTTTATGCTCCGCTATTGAACGGAGCGACCAGCTTCCTCTATGAGGGGGCGCCCAATCACCCGTACCCCAACCGCTGGTGGCGGATGATCGAAAATTACGGCATCACCATCCTTTATACTGCTCCAACCGCCATACGTGGTTTAATGCGCTTTGGTGACGCCTGGGCTAACCGGCACGACCTGAGCAGCCTGCGCCTGCTAGGTTCGGTGGGTGAACCGATCAACCCGGAAGCCTGGAAATGGTATTACAACGTAATAGGTCGTGGTAACTGCCCGATCATGGATACCTGGTGGCAGACTGAGACAGGCGGGTTCATGATCACCCCTCTGCCAGTCACGCCTCTCAAACCTGGCTCTGCCACCCGCCCTTTCTTTGGCATCGATGTCGAGGTTGTCAACGAAGAAGGCAATCCTGTTCCCCCTGGGGAAGAAGGTTATCTGGTGATCAAAAAACCCTGGCCAGGCATGCTGCGCACCGTCTATCGGGATCCCGAGCGGTATGAACAACAATATTGGAGCAAATTCCCCGGCATGTACCAGACCGGCGATTCGGCGCGCAAAGACAATGATGGCTATATGTGGATCATCGGGCGCATGGATGATGTGATCAAAGTCAGTGGGTACCGCCTGGGTACAGCGGAGGTCGAAAGCGCCCTGGTCAGCCATCAAGCAGTCGCCGAGGCCGCTGCGATCGGGGTGCCGCATGAGATCAAGGGCAATGCTATTCAGGCATATGTTATCCTGCGCAACCATGTAACTGGGAGTGACAAATTGGCAGAAGAGCTGCGCAACCACGTAGCGCATGAGATTGGACCGATCGCCCGCCCGGAATCGATCACGTTTGTCGATGTTTTACCGAAAACTCGCAGCGGGAAGATCATGCGCCGCTTATTGCGCGCCCGTGCCCTGGGCCAGCCCGAAGGTGATATCAGCACCCTGGAAGAATAAATACTATTATCATGAGCAGCCAACTGTACCTAATGTGTCTGCAGGTGCAGTTGGCTGTGCGCCTTGAAATCGCTATGGCTTGATTCCCGGTTGACCAGCCAGTCTGTTTATGGGATAATCGCCCCATTCGATACACTCTTGATCAGCCATGATGGAAACGAGTATGCCTGAATAAGGCTGCCAGCGAACCTGGAAGCGGTGCAAGCCAGGTCAGTCTGTCAGGTAGAAAATCCTTCCGGAGCTGCAAGCTGAACTCTGGTTCTCCAGCCAGTAAGCAAGCCGGGCTCGCCGCCCGTTATCCAGGCGTGAGTATAAGCGGTCTGGATTTTTCAGACACTGTACTCCAATGAGTGCCTGCCCATCAGGCAGGAATCAGGGTGGTACCGCGGGAGAAATTATTACTCTCGTCCCTGCTTCAGGGCGAGAGTTTTTTTAATTAGCAGGAGGCATTATGCCATTTCAAGAAGTTCAAAATAAGGTCAATTTCCCTGCCCAGGAGCGCGAGATCCTCAAATTCTGGCATGAAAGCGCTGCTTTCGAGCGTTTGCGTGAGTTGCATGCCAACGATCCGCATTGGTCGTTCATTGATGGACCGATCACAGCCAATAACCCTATGGGCGTTCATCACGGCTGGGGCCGGACCTATAAAGATTTGGTCCAGCGATTTTGGACGATGCGCGGCCATAAACTGCGCTACCAGAACGGCTTCGACTGTCAGGGATTGTGGGTAGAAGTAGAGGTCGAAAAAGAACTCGGTTTCACCAGCAAGAAAGACATTGAAGATTTCGGGCTGGAGCAGTTTGTGCGCAAATGCAAGGCGCGTGTTCTGCGCTTTGCCGCGGTGCAGACTGAACAATCCATCCGCCTGGGTTACTGGATGGACTGGAATGATCCCGCTCAGCTGCGCTGGCTGGCAGATAGTCTGCTGGATAACCCAGACCAGGTTATTACGGTGCCTGGTCCCAATGGCCCGGTGACCGACAGTGTAGAACAGATTGTAGGCCAGCTTGGCTTGCCAGCACTGGCCGGCAGCTATTTCACGTTCTCCAATGAGAACAACTATATGATCTGGACCTTTCTTAAGAAGTGTTGGGAACGTGGTTGGGTTTACCGCGGCGCGGATGTGATGCCCTGGTGCCCACGCTGCGCTACCGCTATCAGCCAGCACGAGATCGTTACCGATGGGTATGCTGAACTCACCCATCAAAGCGTTACCCTGCGCTTCCCCCTTCGCCAGCGCCCGCATGAATCTCTGCTGGTCTGGACGACAACACCCTGGACCCTGACCAGTAATGTGGCTGCAGCAGTTGGTCCCGAGCTGACTTACGTTCGTGCGCGCCAGGGCGAAGAGGTGTACTACCTGTCCAAGGGTACCCTGCACATGCTGCGCGGAGCTTATGAAGTATTAGGCGAACTCCAGGGCAAGGAAATGGAAGGCTGGACTTATGATGGGCCTTTCGACAACCTGCCCGCTGTCCAAAAAATCGGTGGGCAAACCGATCTGACCGAATTAATTGCTGAGGTCGACCAATCCGCTAAAGCTGTGCACCAGGTCATTCTGTGGGATGAGGTAGGCGAAGCTGAAGGCACCGGCATCGTCCACATCGCGCCGGGCTGCGGTGCCGAGGACTTCCAGCTTGGCAAAGCGCATGGCTTCCCCATGATTGCCCCCCTGGATGAAGAGGGACATTTTGTCGATGGCTTTGACTGGCTGACGGGACAGCATGTTTCAGAAATCGCCACGCCTATTTTCAAAGACCTCGAAAGCAAGGGTATTCTGTATCATGTTGAGCCATACACGCACCGCTACCCCACCTGCTGGCGCTGCAAATCGGAATTGGTCTTCCGCCTGGTGGACGAATGGTTCATCAGCATGGGCGAGGTGTACGATACGCCGCGCGCAGATCTGACGGCTGAGGAAAAGTCCCGCAGCCTGCGATACCAGATCATGGATGTGGTAGAACAGATCCGCTGGATTCCCGAATTCGGCTATGCGCGTGAGATGGACTGGCTGCATAATATGCATGATTGGATGATCAGCAAGAAACGCTATTGGGGGCTCGCCTTGCCGATCTGGACTTGCGGAGATTGTGGTCATTTCGAAGTGATCGGGGATGAGCATGAGCTTCAAGCGCGCGCCAGCTCTGGTTGGGAGACCTTCGCCGGGCATACGCCACATCGCCCCTTCGTGGATGCTGTTAAACTCGCCTGTCCCAAATGCCAGGGTACGATGGAGCGCGTGCCGGATGTGGGTAACCCCTGGTTGGATGCGGGAATTGTCCCCTTCAGTACCCTCAGCTATCGCAACGATCCTGAATTCTGGCGGAGCTGGTATCCCGCCCACTGGATCAGCGAAAGTTTTCCCGGCCAGTTTCGCAACTGGTTTTATAGCTTGCTGGCTATGGCCACTGTGGTTGACAACAGCCCACCATTCTTACAGAATTTTGGCTATGCCACTTTAATGGCTGAAGATGGACGCGCCATGCATAAAAGCTGGGGCAATTCCATCGAATTTAACGAAGCTGCCGACAAGATGGGCGTCGACGTGATGCGCTGGTTGTTTTCGGCGCATAAACCTGAAAACGATCTGCTCTTTGGCTATACCCGTGGCGATGAGGTTAGACGCCGCTTTCTGATCCCATTGTGGAATGTGTACACCTTTTTAGTTACGTATGCCCGTTTAGATGGCTGGGAACCCGCTTTCGCCTTCGATCCAGCCCAGCCAGAAGGCCCCACTCCTGACAGCGACAATCTTCTCGATCGTTGGGCTCTGGCACGCCTCAACCAGGTTGTTGAGCGGGTCACCTTGGCTATCGAAGATTCCGATCCGCTCAGCGCCAGTTTGACCCTGGAAGCATTGCTGGATGATTTGAGCAACTGGTACGTGCGGCGCTCGCGGCGACGCTTCTGGAAATCGGAACTCGATCGTGACAAGAATTCCGCCTATGCCACCCTGTACCACATCATGGTTAAACTGACCAAGTTACTTGCGCCTTTTATCCCCTTTATGACTGAGGTCATGTACCAGAACCTGGTGCCTGCGGTACGACCTCAGGCATACACCAGCGTACACCACACAGCCTGGCCAGGCGCTGATATGACCTGCGTGGATGAAACGATGCTTGAGCAAATGGCCCTGGCTCGCCAGGTCGCCAGTCTGGGGCTCAGCGCCCGCAATACGGCCGGTTTAAAAGTACGCCAGCCGCTGGCACGCGTTCTGGTGTATGCGGGCGGCAAGGCTAATCTCAGTGATGAACTGGTCGAGATTGTGAAAGATGAACTGAACGTGAAAGGCTTTGAATTCGTCGAACAGGCCGAAAAGCTGGTCAGCTATCGCGTGCTGCCCGATAATAAGCAGCTCGGCCTGCGCTTTGGAGCGCAATTTCCTCAGGTGCGCGCCGCTCTGGCAGTGTTGGACCCCTCAACTGTGGCTCAATCGGTTGCCAATGGCGATCCTGTGCGCCTGGAAGTTGATGGACAATCCATCGAGCTCACTGCGACCGAAATCCTGGTGCAGACCGAACCTGCCGAAGGGCTGGCAGTAGCCACCGATAAGCTGGCAACCGTGGCTGTCGATGCCATAATCACTCCCGAACTTAAGGCTGAAGGTCTGGCGCGTGAAATTGTACGGCGCGTGCAAGCCATGCGCAAAGATGCGGGTTTCGATATCTCCGACCGGATCACCACGTATTACACGGCTACCGATGACTTGCGTCAGGTATTCTTGCGCTGGCAGGAATATATCATGGCCGAAACATTGAGCACCAGCCTGGTAGCAGGCGCAGCCCCGGAAGGCGCCTATACCGAAACCCATAAGGTTGAGGGTGAAAACCTGGAATTGGGCGTAAAACGTAACACATGAGCTAACTGCCTGTATCCATCTTTACGAGGGCTGCTCTCGAAGGACAGCCCTCGTTTTTTTTACCCCGAGTAACAGGGGCACGCTGGTGATCGCATGCTCAACAACCCCTATATCCGCTGAATTTCGCAACTCCTATATTTAAAAGCAACTTTCCTCATGCTGATGCATCTAATTGATGTTATTAAGCGTATCTTTATCAACAATATCCTTATAAATTGGTAGAATTTCACACACCATGGGGTTATCAACCGCTTCCCTCCCTCCTGAAATAACCCGCCTGAGGCAGCTCTGGCAGCGTTTCAGTTTGATCAGCCTGTTCTTATTGCTCGGCAGCGCCCTGTTTCTGGGCTTTGCCTGGGAGTCGCGTTATGCTTTACGCTGGCTGGCGCTGTCCGGCCCTATACTGGCTTACCTGGTAGTCGTGTTTCGCATGGGGCTGCCTTACAACCACCGCCCTGAAGAGGCGCGCGTGTTACCTGCCCTGGGTGCAGGCAATCTGATGACGCTGGGGCGCGGCGTGCTGCTGGCTGCCCTGGTTGGATTCTTGTTTTTACCCAGACCCTTCGGGTGGCTGGCATGGATCCCTGGAGTGCTCTATACCCTGGCTTGCGCCGCTGATTTCCTGGATGGCTATCTGGCACGCCGCTCCAATCACGCCACCCGTCTGGGAGAGATCCTGGATATGAGTTTCGATGGTGTGGGAGTATTCGCCGCGGCCACCCTGGCAGTACAATATGGTCAGGCTCCAACCTGGTACCTGATAGTAGGTCTGGCGCGTTACTTGTTCCTGATTGGCATGTGGATTAGAAAAATTTCAGGCCAGCCGAACCTGCCACTGGTTCCGTCAACCGCGCGGCGCGTACTGGCAGGATTACAAATGGGTTTCTTAGCCGTGATCCTGTGGCCTGTCATGGCTCCACCGGCCAGTTTATTTGCCGCAACACTCTTCGGGGTACCCTTCCTGATCGGTTTCAGCCTGGACTGGCTCACAGTCAGCGGCGTCCTCCGGCCAACCGGCACTTCCCGCAGGTTCATGGACATTGCGACTCATTGGATGGAAAACAATCTGCCGGTACTCTTGCGCGGCGCGGTACTGGCTGTGTTAATCTGGGCGAGCCTGCAGCATCTTCAGCAGCCTGGCTTGCCTGAATGGCTGTTGGTAGTGCAGTGGTTTGTGGCGCTGTTTGTTATTTCCGGTTCGGCTGGACGCATCTTCGCCACTGCAGGTTTGATCCTGATCGGCATCCAGCAGAGTTTTACACCCATGCAAGTAGAACATTATCTGCTGGCAGCCATCTACACGGCTCTGTTATTTATTGGAACCGGTGGCTACTCCTTATGGAAACCGGAAGATCATGCAGTATACCGTCGCCCTGGCGAGCGCCCTGCGATCACCGACCTGGAGCGGAGCAGATGAAGAGCACTGCGCTGCCCTGGCTCAGACAGCCCATCTGGCTGATGGCGATCTGGCTGGGAGCACTGGCTGCATTGGCCTGGTCCATGGGGCGTGTTCCAGTTCGGGGCGTATACCAGGCTCTGGATAACATGCAGCTCGAATCCGCACTTATCCTGGCTCTGCTGAACGTTGTGGTGGTCTTATTGATCAGTAGCCGCTGGTGGCTGATCCTGCGCGCCCAGGGCCATCGTATTAATCTACTGCGCCTGGTTGGATATCGCCTGGCGGCCTTCAGCATGTCCTATTTCACACCTGGCCCGCAGTTCGGCGGCGAGCCTATGCAAGTCCATCTGCTAACCCGCCACGGCATTCCAGTCTCCACCGCCCTATCTTCGGTAAGCCTGGACAAATTGCTAGAAATGGCGATCAATTTTACCTTTCTGGTGGGAGGTATACTGCTGGTCCTGCAATCTGGCCTGTTAGGCAGCCTGGCTTCCAGCCAGGTACTGGCCTTGGCCATGGGACTGGTATTTATCCCGGCAGGCTATCTGGCAGTCCTATGGGGCGGAAAGCAACCCCTGGCAGGATTATTAAGACGCATCAACCACCCACGGCTGCAAGCCGCCGCGCTCTTGATCGGAGAGGCTGAAACCCTGGCAGGGGAATTTTGCCGTCAGAAACCCATCGCACTCGCGGCTGCCGTGGCTATATCCCTGGTCACCTGGGCAATAATGCTATTGGAATATTATCTATTACTGAATTTCCTGGGCTTATCTGTAAGCCTTACTCAGGCGATTGCCGGGCTAACAGCCGCTCGCCTGGCATTCCTGGCGCCAACCCCCGCCGGTTTAGGAGCTCTTGAGGCCAGCCAGGCACTGGCATCCGAGGCGTTGGGCTTTGGCCTGGTCAGCGGTCTTACCGTCAGCCTGGTGATCCGCGCCCGCGATCTTCTGATCGGTGCTATCGGATTAGCGCTAACAGCAATATTCTTAAAGAAATCATCCATTCGCCCCCATGTACATCTAACGCCTGAGGAGGAATAATCATGCAAAAGACACAGACAACTCTAGGCCCGGTTCAGATCGGTATCCTGCTTTTAGCCCTGGCAACTGCTGTGATCCACATTTTCCTGGCAATACCTGCCAACCTGATCATGTTTTATCTAAATGGCCTTGGTTATATCGTACTCGCACTTGCCTTGTTCCTGCCACAGTTCAAGAACTATATCAGCCTGATCCGTTGGGTTTTAATTGCCTTCACCCTTGTGACCATAATCGGCTGGATAGCTGTTGGTGAACGCAGCACGATTGCTTATATCGACAAGCTAATCGAAGTAGCTCTCCTGGTTTTACTGTGGCTGGATCGCGGCCGCTAACTGCCTGAGGACATTGATCGAACCTCAAAACAGGTCAGAGGTGGGAAGGTGTTCTGATATACTTAATTATTATGAACACACCCTCCGTGAAGTATGATCAAATCGCCCCTACCTATGATCGCCGCTTCGATCCCCAGCAACGCCAGCCGATCCTGAGCACGCTAGTGGATCTGGTAAACCAGATCCAGGCGCAGACAATCCTGGAAGTCGGTTGTGGGACGGGATTCTGGCTGACAGGTCTGGAAGATGCATTTGCAGGTCGCCGTACCCTTACCTGCTACGGGCTGGATTTCTCGGCCGGCATGCTCCGCCGGGCTCACACCCGAAAACCCACGTTGCAGCTGGTACACGGACAGGCTGAAGCCTTACCCTTCAGTGGAGAAAGCTTTGACCTGATCTACTGTGTACATGCCCTGCACCATTTTCATCGCCAGCAGGAATTTGTCTCCACCTGCCTGAACCGGCTCAAGCCTGGAGGCGTGCTGGCAGTGATTGGGAGTGACCCACACAATACTGCGGCCAGCGGGCGCCGAGGTGAATGGTATGTGTTCCAGTATTTCGAAGGCGTATTACAAACCGACCTGGCCCGTTTTCCGTCCTGGGGGCAGGTGTTGGACTGGATGGCCTGGGCAGGATATGAGCAAATAACCTGGAACCCGGTTGAGACCATCCACGACTTCTGGCAGGGTGCTGAGGTCTTCAAAGATCCATTTCTTAAGAAAGAAGCGACCTCACAATTAATTCTTACAACGGACGCAGCCTACCAGGCCGGCCTGGAGCGCCTGCGGGACGCCGTAGCAGCCGCGCAGATGGCTGGCACAGAAATCGAGTTTCACTCATTAATCCAGATCGATATGCTGACCGGGGTAAAACCACCCGTCAGGGGAAGATAATGCATGGAGAAATTTACCGTTAAACGCATGGTTTCTACCCGTATTCCCACACAAGAGGGTGAATTCCAAATGCTGCTTTATGCCAATAATCAGGACGAGAAAGAGCATCTTGCGCTGGTGATGGGCGAGGTGGATGGGAAAACAGATGTCCTGGTGCGCCTGCATTCCGAATGCTTTACCGGTGATGTGCTTGGCTCACGGCGCTGTGATTGTGGGCAGCAGCTTCATCGTGCCATGCAGCTGATCGCCGAGGCCGGGAGTGGCGTTGTGGTGTATTTGCGCCAGGAAGGGCGCGGCATTGGCTTGTTGGATAAACTGCGCGCTTATAACCTGCAGGATGAAGGCTATGATACGGTGGATGCCAATATTATGCTGGGTCACCAGGCTGATGAACGTGATTACACTGTAGCGGCACGCATCCTGGAGGACCTGGGTGTGAAATCAATCTCACTCCTGACCAACAATCCTTCAAAAATCAATCATCTACGCCAACTGGGTATTCGCGTCGACGAACGTGTTGAACTTGAGCCGGTCATTTACGCCGACAATTTCAATTATTTACTGACGAAAGTCCAACGCATGAATCATTTGCTCAATCTGAATCCAGTTTCGATCCCTGCGACCCAAAACAAGAATGTATCCATTTGAGGCCTGGCTCTCACAGGCAAACAGCTATTTACAAAAAACTGGTCGCCCGCTGATCAGCCTGAGTTACGCCCAGAGCATGGACGGCTCACTCAGCTACCAGCCTGGACAGCCATTTGTGCTAAGTGGTCCGCAGACGCTCCATCTCACCCACCGCTTGCGCAGTCTGCATGATGCCATCCTGGTTGGGGTGGGCACAGTCCTATCGGATGATCCTCGCCTGACTGTGCGCCTGGCTTCTGGAAAACACCCGCGCCCGATTGTACTGGACAGCAGCCTGCGCACGCCGGTGGATGCACGCCTGATCCAATCCGCTGAACGCAGCCCCTGGATTATTACAACCGGGGCAGCCACGCATGAGCGCCGCCTCGCTCTGCAGGCAGCCGGAGCTGAAATCATCCATCTGCCAGCAGACGAACATGGCAATATCTCTTTGCCCGCCCTCCTGGCGTGTTTAGGCGAGCGCAGTATCGCCAGCCTGATGGTGGAAGGCGGGGCGCGTGTCCTCCAGGCATTTCTCAAACAACAACTGGTCGATCAGGTAATCATCACCCTTGCCCCGCTATTTCTGGGTGGAGTGCCCGTGATCGAGCCTTTGAAGGGCATCCTGCAGACGCCCTTAAGGTTGGCTGAGCCTGGATCACAGCAGTTGGGCGAAGACATCATTGTTTGGGGGCGGTTACCATCTCAAGCTTCACACAATGGATGAGGGGTTCATGAACAAGCATGCTGTTTATTTCACCGCGCACAGGCAAATCGAGATAAGAGAGGAATCCGTCCCGGCTTTACAACCCGGCGAAATCCTGGTCCAGACCTTGTTAAGTGCCATCAGCTCCGGCACAGAATGTCTGATCTACCAGGGTTTATTCCCAACCGACCTGCGCCTGGACGAAAACTTACCTGGTCTGACGGGTACCTTTGCTTACCCTCTCAAGTATGGCTACTCAGCCGTCGGGCGCGTGCTCAGTCTAGGAGCCGGGGTGGAGAAAACCTGGCTGAACAGGTTGGTGTTCGCGTTTGTCCCCCACCAATCCCATTTCATCACCAGCGTCGCGGATGTCCAGCCTCTGCCAGAAGACCTCGCGCCAGAAGATGCAGTATTCCTGCCTAACATGGAAACCGCGGTGAACCTGGTGATGGATGGCGCTCCGATCATTGGCGAAAACATCACCGTGTTTGGACAAGGAGTAATCGGCTTGCTTACTACTGCTTTGCTGGCCCGTTTCCCCATGAACAGCCTGGTCACCCTGGATCCAGTCCCGACCCGCCGGCAGCGTTCGCTGCAGTTGGGTGCGACTGCCAGCCTGGCGCCCAACTCACCTGAAGCCGATCAGGTTTTCAGCAGCCTGCCCAGGGGTGGCGCCGATCTCACTTTCGAGCTATCCGGCTCTCCGGTGGCGCTTGACCAGGCCATTCAAGCCACAGGTTTTGCCGGACGGATCGTCATCGGCTCCTGGTATGGGCAAAAACATGCTAACCTGGACCTGGGTGGGCGCTTTCACCGCAACCGATTACAAATGATCAGCAGCCAGGTCAGCAGTCTGGCTCCAGGATTAAGTGGACGCTGGGATAAGGCGCGCCGCTTTGATCTGGTCTGGCAGATGTTAAGAATGATCCAGCCCAGCCAGTTAATCACCCAGCGCATGCCTCTGGACCAGGCAGCCCGGGCTTACCAGATGCTGGCAGAACAACCTGCAGAAGCCCTGCAGGTCGTCTTTACGTATGACTGAACCCATCCAGGCGGTAGCCCAATATTATGACCAGAATACCCGCCGCTTCCTGCGCTTGGGCGGCAGTGGAGACCTGGCAGCCATTCACCGCCAGGTCTGGGGACCAGGAGTATCAAATGCTCAACAGGCATTCGTCTATGTAAACCAGTTGGTCGCCGGAGCACTGCGCGACAGCCGCCTGGATAGCTACCAACAAACCACAGTACTGGATCTCGGCTGCGGTGTGGGTGGAACTGCCACCTGGTTGGCTGGAGAGACGAACTTGTCCGTGGTAGGAATCAGCAATAGCGCCCTGCAGGTGCAGAGCGCGCAACAGCGTGCAAAGCGGTTGGGGCTGATTGGCCGCTGTCATTTTCTGCAAGCCGACTTCCATAACTTGCCCGAGGTAGAGCTGGCGGCAGGAGCCTATGCGATTGAATCATTCGCTCACTCACCCGAGCCAACCCTGTTTTTCAACCAGATTGCTGCCAAACTCGCACCCGGAGGGCGTCTGGTGATCATCGATGATTTTCTTGGTAGTGCACCTGGCGATCCCGCACTGCAAAAACTAGCCGCCCGCTGGGTAGAACGCTTCCAGACAGGCTGGCAGTTGGCCTCGCTCATGCATCTAGAGACCGCACAGGACCTGGCGCAGCAGGCGGGACTGAAGCTGGTGAGCATCAGCGACCTGACACTCTATCTAAGGCCGCTAGGTGACCCCTGGATCAAGCTGGTAGGCCTGTTCAGCCTGCTGCCCATCCCAGGTCATCAATGGGGCAGCTGGGCCGGGGGAATTGCTTTACAGCGCTGCATCAAAGAGGGATGGACGCGCTACCAGATGCTGGTGTGGGAAAAAATTTAGGGCGGGTTATAATCAGTTTCAGGTTCTTTGACGTAATTTGCCAAATATCAGGATGAAAAATATCAGCTCTTCTCCCCGAACGGGAGCTGTACACGCACGACTCCCCGAGCCCTTGGCATCTGTCGAGAGGTGGGGAGAGCCTTTGATTCGCTTGCGCGGAGTGGTTAAACGTTATCAAACGGCTGCGGGTGAGTTTGAAGCACTCAAAGGAATCGACCTGGATATTTACCCGGGTGAGTTTCTGGGGATAATCGGAAAATCAGGGGCTGGTAAGACCACTTTGATCAACATGCTGACCGGCGTTGACCATTTAAGCGCCGGTCAGGTTTGGATGGAGGACCAACCGATTCACAATCTGGATGAAAACCGGTTGGCGCTCTGGCGTGGGCGTACTCTGGGCATAATTTACCAGTCTTTTTATCTGATGCCCAGCCTGAACCTGCTTAACAATGTAATGCTTCCCATGGACATGTGTGGTTTATACAAGAGGGGTGCCAGCCAGCAGCGCGCTCTGGAGCTGCTGGGCATGGTGGAGCTGGAAGACCACGCCTACAAACTGCCTTCGGCCATCTCTGGTGGTCAGCAGCAGCGCGTGGCAATTGCGCGCGCCTTGGCCAATGATCCTCCCATCCTGGTAGCCGACGAACCGACAGGGCGCCTGGACTCAGTTACTGCTGAGGCGATTTTCGAGATTTTCCTGCGCATGGTGGCAGATGGCAAAACGATCGTGATGGTGACGCATGACCAGAGCCTGGCGCAGCGTGTAAGCCGCACGGTGCATCTGGTGGATGGGCAGATCATAAGGTCCGTTGCCGATTAGGTTAACTGCACATGACTGTACCACCAGCCCCTTCTATGGATCATCTGAATTACCTGCCGCCAGCCCACCGCTGCCTGGACGAGGCATTGATTGAAATGCGCCAAATCGTTAAAACTTTCAAGAATGCCGCAGGCGAATTTACCGCCTTGAAAGGCATCACAACTTGCTTCTATCCGGGAGAATTTGTCAGCATTGTAGGGAAATCTGGCAGTGGGAAATCTACCCTGGCAAATATGATTACCGGGATTGACCACCCGACTTCGGGAACCGTCCGGATAGGTGACACATACGTCCACAATCTAAGTGAGAATGATATGTCGCGCTGGCGCGGGCGCAACCTGGGGATCGTGTTCCAGTTTTTCCAGCTCATGCCTACCCTGACACTGCTCGAAAATGTAATGCTGCCCATGTACCTGGTGAACCAGTATCAGCCAGCTCAACGCGAGCAGCGCGCCTTAGAGCTTTTGAAATTGGTGGGATTGGAGGAGTTCGCCGAAAAGCTGCCGGCAGCAGTATCCGGTGGGCAGCAGCAGGAGGCCGCTATTGCCCGAGCTCTGGCAACCGACCCGCCCATCCTGATCGCCGATGAACCGACCGGCAACCTGGACTCGCGCACAGCCGAGGAGATCTTCGGCCTGTTCTGCGGGCTGATCGAACAGGGCAAGACCATCCTGATGGTGACACACGACCCGGCTCTGGCTCGCCAGACCACGCGCACCTTGCTGCTTTCCGACGGCGAGCTGATCAATCCCTGGGTGGCGACAGCTTATCCGGACCTGCCACACAACCATATGCTGTGGCTCAGCCACCAGCTTAAGCCACTCCGCTTACCACATGGCGAGTTCCTCAGTGCCCCCCCGCATACTGATTTTGGTCTCACGATCGTCACTGGCGGAACTCTGAAGCTTGAGTGGGCAGGAAAACCTTTCAGGCAGTCTTTGCCTGCTGGAGAGGCGCTTAACTGCCTTGATCTGATCCACGCAGGCTGGCAGGCAACCTCCATCCAGGCAGGCGCAGAAGAACACGTAGAGCTGCTGGTGATCGATAAGGCAGCGTTTGACCAATGGCTGGTCGAAACGCCCCTGGCGCAGACCAGCCTGGAACAGATAGCCCTGGCGCGCTGGAATGCATGGCAGCAAGATGCAAGCCAGGATCATGGAGAGCAACCGTAATGCTCCGCCCGCGCTATCAGAAAGTCATTGCCGACTTGCTGGGCAACAAAGTACGCTCTCTGCTGGTTCTGGCATCGATTGCTGTAGGGTTGTTCGCCCTGGGCGTGGTCGCAACAATTTACACGGTCGGTCTGGCTGATATGCAGCGCGGTTTTGCGGCGATTAACCCAGCCAATATCTATATCCTTGCTTCTCCTTTCGAACATAATCTACTCGATAATTTACAAAGCCTGCCTGAAATTAAACAGGCTGAGGGAGTCTATAGCTTTGGGACACGGCTGAATGACAGACATGGGCAGTGGGTTGCAGTCGATATTCAGGTTATGAAAGAACCGGGCAGCAGACAGGTCAATCAACTGCAATTGTTTGAGGGAGTTTGGCCGCCCAGCGACCGTGAAATTGTCCTCGATCAGTACAAACTGGATGAAACGCATGCTCGCCTGGGTGACCTGATCCTGATTGAAACACCCTCTGGAAAATCTCGACCCTTGAAATTGGTGGGCATCGTGCAGGATGAGACCATCGGAGGATTTGGTGGCGCGGGCGGCTTCTTCAGTGAGCCGGTCCAGGGATATATTAACCAGACTACTTCGGAGTGGCTGGAGCAAACCCAACCCAGACTCTATAACACCCTGTATGTAACCGTGACCGGGGACAATCAGAACCACGCTTACCTGGAGAGTGTAGCCAGACAAATCCGGGGTAAGCTCGAAGAAAATAACATCCAGATTATCAGTTCAGCCCTGCGCAGCTCTACTGAACATCCCAATCTTTTCCTGGCCCAGGCCGTCCTGGCAGTTTTATTGGTGATCGGATTGTTGGTTGTGGCGCTGAGTGGCTTTCTGATTACCAACACCTTGAAAGCCATCATGAACCAACAGGTGCAGCAAATAGGGATCCTCAAAACAGTAGGCGCCCGGCGGGGACAAATCGCGGTGATCTATCAGCTGCTCAGCCTGCTGTTTGGATTGCTTGCCTGGATCGTCGCCGCGCCGCTATCCTATCTGGTGGCATTCCGCATTGTGGATTTTTTGACCGTAGAGATGAATTACACCTTTTTCGGAGCCAGAATAGTTCCACCGGTCATCATCTTGCAAGGGTTAATCGCTGTTCTTATGCCTCAGGCTGCAGCTCTGGCCCCTGTATTACAAGGGGTGCACATCAGTGTGCAGGAGGCATTGAGCGGTTACCGCCAATCCGCGCCGCCCAACCGCTCGCGCTTTGACCGGCGCATAAGCGGCCTGCGCAGTGTTTCGATGCTGCTGCTGGTCGCTTTGAGAAACACCTTTCGCCAGAAAGGCCGCCTGGCGCTTACCCTGCTGACCCTGACCCTCGGCGGGGCCGTATTCATTGCCACATTCAACGTGCGGGTTTCGATGACGATGTATGTCGATCAGATCATTCAATACTTTCTGGCGGATGTTAATGTCACGGTTAATCGCCCCTACCGCATCGAAGAAATCCAATCCTTGATATTAGAAGTTCCCGGAACGCAGCGCGTGGAAGGATGGACCTTCGCTCGCAGCGAATTAGTTCTGGAAGATGGCAGCGTCGGAGAGAGCGTTACCATGTTGGCACCACCCGCAGGCAGCGATCTGATTGAGCCGATCCTGCTCCAGGGACGTTGGATCGTGCCAGGTGATCGCAATGCGATTGCTTTGAGTGAGCTATTTCTAGAAGCCTTCCCTGAACTGAGTGTTGGTGATACGCTCAAGCTGTGTGTGAATGGTGAAGAAAGTGATTGGACTGTAGTTGGTTTCTACCAACTGGCCGGGAAAATCAGCGGTTTTTCTGCGTATACCAGTTACGAGTATCTCTCTGAATTAACCAGGCAGCCCGGAAAGGCAATGAGCTACCGGGTAGTAGCCAGCCGGCCAGACCTATCCAACCAGGAGCAGGAAATCCTGGCCCAGGCAGTTGAAAGCCATCTGGCGAAATCAGGGATTCAGGTGACCAATACCAGCACCGGACAATCTTTGACCAGTACCGCCAGCCAGGGCTTCAATATTCTGACAGCCTTCCTGTTATTCCTGGCTCTGCTGACAGCTTTAGTGGGCAGTATTGGTCTGACTGGGACGATGAGCCTGAATGTGATGGAGCGCACGCGCGAGATTGGCGTCTTACGGGCAGTCGGCGCTTCAGACCGGGCCTTGATGCAATTGGTGCTGATTGAAGGCGGGTTGATCGGCCTGTTGAGCTGGCTGCTGGCATGCCTGGCAGCTTTTCCAATCAGTAAAATTCTGTCGGACAGCATCAGTCTGGCTTTGTTTGGCTCGCGCTCTAATTTTGGATTTACGCCGACCGGTTTTCTGGCATGGATCGTGGTGGTGATATTTTTGTCCGTACTGGCCAGTGTGCTGCCAGCCCGCAGCGCTACACGCCTGACTATCCGGGAGGTGTTATCCTATGAATAATCCGTTGGAGAGTCTCGGAGCCATATTTTGAGCATCTCACCATACTGGGTTTGACGAGGCAACTTAAATGTTCAAAAATAATAAAATTAAATCGTTGTTTTTCAAAACCATCTTGCTGGCTATCAGCGCGAGTCTCAGCCTGGTGTTGGCAGGCTGCGAGGTAATGAATACCGCCCAACCGGAACCAACATCTATTCCTATGGTCGTCGGTGATGTGAATACACTGGTTGAAGGCCGGCTGGTACCCATTGAACATGTAAACTTAAGTTTTAACCTGGGAGGTGTGATTACTGAAATTTTCGTCCAGGAAGGTGATCCAATCAATGCCGGTCAGACAATTGCCAGACTAGACCAGCGCGAACGCCAGGCTGCTGCAGTCGCCAATGCTGAACTAGAAGTGGTAAATGCGCGCCAGGCGCTCAAAACCCTGGAAGAAAACGCTGAAGTAAGCACAGCCGCAGCCTGGCAAGCGGTCGCCAATGCCCGTGATGCCGTGCGTTACGCAGAGCGTTACCTGAACAACCTGAACAGTGGCAGTCGTGGAACAGATATCGATAAAGCCCGCGCCGATGTGGTGTTACTTAAGGACCGCCTCGACCAGGCCCGCAAAGATTTTGCTGCTTACGAAAATAAACCCGAAGACAATGTTACCCGCGCCCAATATCTTTCTCGCCTGGCAGATGCCCAGCGCAAGTATGATGATATTGTGCGTTTGTTAAATAATTTAGAGGGGAATCCCAGCGACATCGATATGGCCATCGCCGAAGCCAATCTGACCCTGTCTCAGGCGCAATTAAGCCTGGCAGAGCAAGAGTACGAGGAGGTTAAAGAAGGGCCGGATCCGGACGCCCTGGAAATCGCCAACGCTCGCCTGAAAGCTGCAGAAACCGGGCTGGCGTCTGCGATGGCAACCCTGGCGGATACGGAGCTGGTCGCGCCGATCTCCGGCACGCTGGTCAGACTCGACCTGAAAACAGGCGAGCAAGCCATCCCCGGTGTGCCGGTAGCCGTGGTGGCAGACCTGTCTGGCTGGCAGGTGGAAACTGAGGATCTCAACGAAATGGACTTACCGGATGTAGTGATCGGGCAAGCGGTAGTGATCGTGCCAGATGCACTACCAGACCTGAAATTATCAGGGACAGTGAAAAGCATCGGTCAATTATTTGAGGTCAAATTTGGGGATATTACCTACACTGCAGTCATTGCTTTACAAGACAGCGACCCTCGCTTACGCTGGGGAATGACGGTAGCTGTCCAGTTCGAGCCCTAATATTCTGGAGAACACTTAATGCGCGTGCGGCTACCGTTCAATCCAGCGAGTAACACCAGGAAGGCCAGGATCTGGCTCTTCTGGGTGGCCGCTGCGATCCTGGCAGGCTGCACTCTGACCGGGGATGGGTCTTCCGTTTTTGAATTTACGGCAGATGAGCAAAATCTACGCGCTGAAACGGGCATTCACCTAAAAGGTCGATTGATTCCTCAAAGCTATGTTGAATTGGCTTTTGCAGCGCCATCCCGAGCCAGTCAGGTGCTCATTCAGGAAGGCGATCGGGTTGAGGCTGGCACCATCTTGATCCGCAATGACCAACACCATGCCCGACAGGCCGAGCTGGCAAACGCAGAACTGGAACAAAAACTGGCAAAGCAGGTCCTTGAGACCTTGCACCGCCAGGCAGACCTTGCATTGGCTCAAGCCCAAGTAGAAGTTGCCAATGCGGAAGTTGACCTGGCCTTTGCTCAAGATCGGGTAGATACCTTGCGCCGCCCGCGCGAGAAACTACACATCGACCAGGCATACGCCAATTTACTGCTGGCAGAGAAACAGCGTGACCAGACACGCACAGACCTGCTGAAAGCTCAGCAGCAATATCGCAACAAGAAGCATATCATCTGGCGATTCCTCAACCAGCGCCAGTTTCGCCTGCGCCTGACGCTCCTTGAATCGGAGTTGGCTGTTGCTGAGCGGCGAGTAGTGGATGCCCAGGAGAAATACACTGACCTGTTAGCCCCCGTGGATGCGATTGACCTGGCAGTTGCGGAAGCAGGCCTGACAATGGCCCAGGTCCGCCTGCGTTATGCAATCCAGGATCGAGATAAAAAGAGCTTCGGGCCCAACCCGGAGGAACTGGAAATAGCCCGGGCGCGCTTAAATGCAGCTGAAGCCAGCCTGGCAGCAGCGCAGGCTGCAATCGATACCACCGTCCTGAAGGCGCCTATCTCAGGTGAGGTGGTTGATATAGCCGTACAACCAGGCGAATGGATGCCTGCTGGTCAAACCATCGTCATCCTGGCTGATTTCAATCAGTGGGTCATAGAAACCGGAGATCTGGAAGAAGTCTGGGTCCCCCAGGTTACGACCGGCCAGGCCGCCCAATTATCTTTCTGGGCGCTTTCGGACCTCTCACTGCGCGCTGCAATCGAGAATATTGATTTGTTCTATCAAGAAGAAGATGGGGATATTACATATACTGCCAGGCTCAGTGTGGACGGAGATGATCCCCGTTTGGCCTGGGGGATGACAGTGGATATCGTTTTAGAGCCCTGAAAGTTAGCTTGCCGAGCGGGCAACTGCTGTCAAAGCCAGGACAATTACGGCCAGCACCAGGTTAACGTTTAGCAGCAGCATTTCGCGCTTGCGCAATTCTTCTACCTCGGGAGTAGCCAGGCCGCGCGCCTGGCGCAGTGCAATCCTGCGCAAGCCTGGCAGCAGACCCCAGGTCTGGTAGGCAGAGGCGGCTACCATGATTGCGAACACGAGATGTTTGATCAAAATTGCTGTCGCCCACCGATTTCCCACCGCAAAGAAACCGCCATAATTTGGATTGGCGCTCATCTGGAACAGACCGGTTGCAACCAATACTGCCAGGCTCAACCAGGCTAAAGGGTCGAGGCGGCGTTGCAATGCTTCCAGGAGGGCAGCATAGCCAGCCGGCTCCAATGCCCGCCGGGCAGCAGGCAGCACCACCAGCGCCAGAGCCGCCAGTCCACCAATCCAGACCACGGTCGCCAGCATGTGCAGCCAATAAGCGATTGTGAGACCCCATTCAGGAGTGTTCATGGTGCGGGCGTCGCTGGAGGTTCCTCGGTGGGCTCAACAGGTACAGTTTCAGTGGGGACTTCAACTGTGGGTTCAGGGGTGGGCTCTTCAGCAGGTGGAGGTGTTTCCAGGGTCGTCGCAGGTTCATCTCCGCCTTCATCTTCATCTTCATCATCGTCACCCCGGCAGTTTTTGATGGCTTCCTCCAATAAATCTTCAGCATTTGCATCATAGCCAAAAGAAAGCGATAATTCCAACTGTACCTGAGCATCGCACCATTGCCCATTCTCAGCCAGAGTGTCTCCATAATTTGCCAGCGCAATTCGATAGCGCTCTGAAGCCGTCCACCCAGAACCATCGGTTAAGGATGGCATTTGCGGGGCAACTTGAGCAAAATAGAATACCGCCTGCTCCCAATCCAGCTCCCAGAAACTGGCGCCTGTGATGTAAATACGCGCCCAGGTCAGTAAACCCTGGGCTGTGGTATCCAACGGACCAAACCGTTCTGCCAGAGTCAGGTCGTAAATACCACCTTCCAGATCGGCTTGCTTGGTTATCTTATCCCAACCACGGTTGCGTAAGGCCAGGAAGAGCATATCATCGATAGCGACTTTCTGATATTCCGGATCGGCTTTGCGCAAGCGCAGCAGGCTTTCGATGCCAGCATCCCATTCACTGTTCATCAGGTATTGCTGACCATCGCTAAAGAGCTGCTCCACATCCCGCAGATCAGCGGTCGGCGTGAGTGTAGGCGTAGGGGCAACAGTCGGCGTAGCAGTAGAATTAAGATGGGTCAATGTTTCTGCCAGCATCTCAGGGGCTTCCGGGTGATCCGGGTACATCTGGATTACATATTCAAAGCGCTGGCGAGCCCGGAAGAATTGACCCTGAGCAAACTCCTGTAAACCTAACTCGAACTGTTCATCGATTACCTGAGCGACCTGGGTCGACTCTGCAGAAGTGCGAACACCAATACCGGACAAATAGCCGGAGTAACCACTGACGATGGCAATTGACAACAGGACCAGCAAGCCAGCCACAGCCAGTAAAGGAAACGACCTCTTCTTCTTGGCTTTTTCATCAATCATGGATCCAGGTTGAGAATCTAAATCAGCGCCAACCTGAGGGGCGCGCGTTTCATCTTGATTGGTATTTTCCATGGCGCCGATTATACCGCATCTCATCTGCTCCCAGGCAAACCAGGTCATCCATGATTGCCTGAGTCTCCAGCTGATGAATTACACGGTTGATAGCGGATGGGAGTTTGGACGGGCGCGGTATAATTTTGTTATGGATGCTTATCGTTTTTACTACCCCATCGAAGTGCGTTATGGAGACCTTGATCCCCAGGGGCATGTAAATAACGCCAAATTCCTTACCTACTTAGAACAGGCGCGCGTGGCCTATGTGATGAAATTGGGTTTGTGGAATGGGGGCTCATTTTTAGGGTTTGGATTAATTGTGGCAGAAATTCGCATCAGTTACCACAGGCCTGTGCAGTTTGGCGACCCGGTGCAGGTAGGTGTTCGAACAGTACGCCTGGGCAATAAAAGCCTCACCATGGAGTATAGCGTTGAAGATCGCCATACCCGGCAAGTGTATGCCAAAGCCTCCTCGATCGGTGTAGCTTACGATTACACAGCCAATCAGTCGATCCCGCTTCCAGACTCCTGGCGCAGCGCCATCACCAACTATGAAAAAAACTTACTCACGCCGCTAAACCCGGACGAATCCCCGCACATTGAAAGGTAGCCTTATGCCCACACTTCCAGACATCGATCAGCAGTATCTACTCGAGGCCCTGACTGGTCTGTTGAATACACCCAGCCCCACCGGTTTCACCGAGCAGGCGATCATCTATCTTGAAACAGCCTTACAAAAATTTCCAGCGCTGGAACTCCAGCGCACCCGCAAGGGCGCCCTGGTCGCACGCTGGGCGGGAGAAGCAGATATCACCCCACACGCGCTAACCGCGCACACCGATACCTTGGGTGCTATGGTCAAGGAGATTAAAGCCAATGGCCGCCTGCGCCTGAGCAAATTGGGGGGCTTTGCCTGGAACACGGTCGAAGGCGAAGGCTGCACCGTATTCACAGCTCAGGGAAAAACGATCAGGGGCGCCTTACTGCTGACAAAAGCCTCTTCGCATGTGCATGGTGTACAGGTGAATGAAACCAAGCGGGAAGACGATGTCATGGAAGTACGCCTGGATGCCCGCACCAGCAACACTGAGGAGACGCGTAACCTGGGAATTGAAGTGGGTGACATCGTTGCCTTCGACCCACGCGTCGAAGTGACAAACGGTTTTGTGCGCTCCCGGCATCTGGATGACAAGGCCTGTGTGGCGTGTTTGCTGGCAGCTCTTGAGGCCATGCAGCGCGCAAATCTGCAACCCCGCCAGACTACTTATCTACACTTCAGTAATTACGAAGAAGTTGGGCACGGCGCGGCATCCGGTATCCCGTCTGAGGTGACCGAGCTGGTAACGGTCGATATGGCTGCCGTAGGTGAAGGTCAGGCCTCAGACGAATTCCACGCCACGTTGTGTGTAAAAGACTCAGGCGGCCCCTACCACTATGGCTTGAACCAGAAATTGCGCCAGCTGGCAGATCAGTACGAGATCCCTTATAAAGTCGATATTTATCCCTTCTATGGCTCGGATGGCGAAGCCCTGTGGCGGGCAGGCGGTGATCTTGCCGTAGCGCTGATCGGTCCCGGGGTTGATGCTTCGCACAATTATGAACGCACCCACCTGGAGGCGCTGCTCGCCACCACTCAGTGGGTGTTGGCCTATTTGTTAACTTAAGTTCGGGAAAAATAGGGTTTGCAATGAGCGTGATACTGGATGCTTCTGTTCCTCCGGTCAGGCTAAATAGTATTCCGGAGATAGCCCGTGCGGCTGAAGAAATGGGATTCGGCGGAATTTGGTCAACCGAAACCACGCACGATCCCTTTCTCCCTGGGCCACTGATCGCTGAGCACACTCAAACAATCCAATATGGCACGGCTGTGGCGATAGCGTTTGCGCGCAGCCCTGCCACCCTGGCATACACTGCCTGGGACCTGGCCCAGGCTTCCCGCGGGCGCTTCATCCTGGGACTGGGCACGCAGGTGAAGGCGCATATCGAGCGCCGCTTTGGTATGCCCTGGCCCGAATCTGTTACTGGAAAGCTCGGCGAAATGTTGAGCGCAATCCGTGCATTTTGGCACACCTGGCAAACGGGAGAGTCCTTAAATTATCGCTCCCCGAATTACAAGCTGAACCTGATGAGCCCTTTTTTCAACCCGGGCCCCATTGACTATCCTGATATACCGATCTATATCGCCGGGGTCAACACCGGTCTGGCGCGGCTGGCAGGTGAGGCTGCCGACGGCTTTGTAGTACATCCCTTTCACTCGCCCAGGTACTTGAGAGAGATCATTCTCCCTGCCATCCAGGAAGGGTTACAACGCAGTGAGCGCAATGCAACCAGCGTAAAAATCGCCTGTACGGCATTTAGTGTGACCAATCCCATGGAGCGCGAATTCGTACGCCAACAAATCGCCTTTTACGCCTCAACACCATCTTACCTGAATGTTATGGCCGTACATGGCTGGCAAGAGGTCGCTGAGCAACTCTCCCGTATGGCGGCCCACAAACAATGGGAGTCGATGCCGGCATTGATCAGCGATGAGATCCTGGCGACTTTTGCCGTTCAAAGCTCACCACAAGATCTGCCCGATGCCCTGGCTGAGCGTTATGCTGGCCTGGTTGATCGCCTGGGTCTATACCTGCCATTCCAACCAGGCCAACGTGACGACTTCTGGCGAATTTTTCTAAGCACAAGCTTTTAAGGAATGCCCAAGATGCAGGGCGCAGAAAACAATATCGAACGATATTACGCCGCGGAACGGCGTCAAATGGTCGCCGATCAGCTGGCTCGCCGGGGTATTGTGGACGAGCGTGTGCTGCAAGCCATGGCAAAAGTTCCACGCCATCTGTTTGTGCCAGATGAATTTCGTGCATCAGCCTACCAGGACGGCCCCCTCCCCATCGGGCATCAACAAACCATCTCGCAGCCTTACATCGTCGCCTTGATGACGCAAATGCTGCATCTGCAAGGCAATGAACAAGTGCTAGAGATCGGCACAGGCTCCGGCTACCAGGCCGCTATCCTGGCCGAGCTGGCTGGCAAAGTGCATACGATTGAAAGACATGCTGCTTTATCGCGTGCAGCAAGCAAAACCATACAGGCATTGGGGATAAAAAACGTGCAATTTTACGTGGGAGATGGCACATTTGGACTACAAGAACATGCGCCTTACGATGCAATCCTGGTCACTGCTGGCGCTCCAAGCGTGCCGAAGGCACTATTGGAGCAGTTAGGGGAACGAGGAAGACTGGTCATCCCGGTAGGCAAATGGACAGGCCAATCTCTTGAGCGCTGGTGGCGGACTCCCGCCGGATTTGAGCATGAGAGCATCGCACCGGTAGCGTTTGTACCACTGATCGGAAAGTTCGGATGGAATGCCCCAGATGAAAATGAAAGCGCCCCCCACTAAGAAAGCGGAGGGCGCTTAAGTTAGACCAAATCTCAGGCGTTTGTTAAGGATACAAAGATCATTGGACGCCTGCGCGTTTTATTGAACAGGAAGGATTTTACCGTTTCCTGAATATCGTTTTTCAGATTTGACGTCCCGCTGCTAACCGTTTCCATCACGATATTGCGGGTTTCAGCAAGCAAATCCTCGCCCCCATTACGAGTATATATAAACCCGCGCGTGATAATTTCAGGTTCGTCGATCAGGCGATGACTATGGCGATCCACAGTCAGGCTTACCAGTACAAATCCATCCTGCGCCAGTGCTTCGCGCTCACGCATCACACTCGGGCCAACATCACCAACACCAGAACCATCCACAAAGACCCAACCGCCTTTGATCCGCTCACCCAGGTGCATTTTCCCGTTTTGGAATTCAACGATCTGCCCATTTTCGATGACCGCGATATTTTCGGCGGGCACACCAATCTCCTGGGCAATACGGGCATGTTGGTGTAAATGGCGTAATTCGCCATGAATTGGGATAAAGTATTTGGGGCGCACCAGGTGCAGGAGTAGTTTCATCTCCTCCTGGCTGGCATGCCCAGAGACATGCACTGGCGCAATCCCTTCATAGATCACGCGTGCACCACGCCGGAAAAGGCGATTGATGGTGCGGTAAACCGATTCCTCATTACCCGGAATGGGGTGAGAAGAGAGCACCACGGTGTCATTCGGGCTGATATCAAACTGGCGATTTGTGCCGGTCGACAAGCGTCCCATAATCGAGGTCGGTTCGCCCTGCGTTCCCGTAGACATCAGCACAACCTCGTGCTGGGGTAGCTTGAGTGCCTGATCCAGAGTAACGATAAGCTCATCAGGCAGGTCCAGGTAGCCTAGTTTACGGGCGATCTTGGCATTTTCTACCATGCTAACGCCCACAAAAGCCATTTTACGTCCATGGCGCAAGGCTGCATTGCCTACCTGCTGCATGCGCGAGATCAGAGAGGCAAAGCTGGCGATAATTATGCGTCCCTTGGCATTCCGGAATACATCATCAAATGCCGGATCAATCACCCGTTCAGACGGAGTCCAACCTGGTTTATCCGCGTTGGTTGAATCAGCCAGCAAGGCTAAAACCCCACGCCCGGCTAATTCAGCCAGTTTGGCAAAATCTGTTGGCCAGTTGTCGATCGGTGTATGGTCAAATTTATAATCGCCGGTATGGATCACCAGCCCTGCAGGAGTGGTAATACCCAGACCCACGCAGTCCGGAATCGAGTGGCTGACATGGAAAAATTCCACTTTAAACGGACCAACCTGGATGGTATCTCCAGCATGTACGGTTTGCAGTTGAGCCTTGCTCAAGATACCCTCGCGCGAAAGCTTCCCCTCCAACAAACCGCGCGTCAGGGGTGTAGCATAAATGGGCGCGTCGATCTCTTCAAGTACATGTTTTATAGCGCCCGTATGATCTTCATGACCATGGGTCACAATAATTCCACGAACGTTCTGGCGCTTATCCAGCAAGTATTGAAAATCGGGGATGATATAGTCGATCCCCAACATATCATTCTCGGGAAACATCACGCCTGTGTCGACTACAAGGATATTTTCCCCGTATTCGTAGGCCATCATATTCTTGCCGACTTCCCCTAGACCACCCAGGGGGATAATTCTTAATTTTTGATTACTCATTCTTCTTTCCTATTCTAAAAAAACTAACGTATGTAGTAGGAGGATTGGGGGTTGTTGGGCGTGCTTCGCACGCCCAACAACCCCCAATTTCCTCTAAATTGTAAATTCCTATTTATATAAAACTGATCCCCGTCAGGAGTTATCTGGCCGGGGCTCATGTTACTTCTTCCTTATTCAGATTACAACCGGTCTGGCATCCAGGATCCCTGGATAATCCAACCGCCCGTACTGGGAGCGATGTAACTTGTGATGCGCCGGTAAACCGGCGAGGCACTAACTTCCTACTTGCAGAAGGATTATAGCATGCCGGACCATATTTGTCAAAGTTTCCAAGGTTGGTCTGTCAACGAGAGAAGCAAGCACCGGCACAGTCAAATTGAAAATGGTTATTCATACAAACGACGGAGGGCGACACAGGTGTGTCACCCTCCGCATGTGGTTAGTATAGGCCGATTTTAGTAGTCCGGCATCGGCGGAGGAGCAGCTTTATCCTTCTCAGGGATATCGGTGATCAGAGCTTCGGTGGTCAGGATCATGGCTGCGATCGAGGCAGCATTTTCCAGAGCACCACGGGTCACCTTGGCAGGATCGATAACGCCATTCTGGACCATGTCCACATAGCTCTCGCTAATAACGTTGTAACCGATCTTCTTGTTTTTCTTCTCTTTCTGAGCCCGGCGGACGCCTTCCAGGATTACAGACCCATCCTGGCCAGCGTTCTCAGCAATCTTGCGCATGGGCATTTCCAGGGCCTTGCGGACAATATTTACGCCAATCTTGGCATCTTCATCGTCCATCTTAAGACCAGCCAGCGCTTCCATGGCATTGATCAGGGCCACACCACCACCCGGAACGATGCCTTCTTCCACTGCCGCGCGGGTAGCGGATAGAGCATCTTCGACGCGGTGCTTCTTTTCTTTCAGCTCAGTCTCGGTAGCTGCGCCAACACGAATGATCGCCACACCACCGGAGAGTTTTGCCAGACGTTCCTGGAGCTTCTCGCGATCGTAATCACTGGTGCTCTTATCAATCTCAACGCGGATCTGCTCAATGCGGCCTTTGATCAGCGCCGGATCACCTTTGCCACCCACAATGGTGGTATCGTCTTTGGTGACCACAACTTTCTCAGCATGTCCGAGATCAGCGATGGTAGCGCTTTCCAGTTTCCGGCCTGTTTCCTCAGAGATAACCGAGGCACCAGTCAGAGTGGCAATATCCTGCAGCATAGCCTTGCGGCGGTCACCGAAACCAGGTGCCTTGACAGCAACAACATTCAACATGCCACGCAGCTTGTTCAATACCAGGGTCGCCAGGGCTTCGCCATCCAAATCTTCAGCCAGGATGATCAGGTCACGGCGGCCAATCTGAACCAGTTTTTCCAGCAAAGGAACGATGTCCTGAGCAGCGGAGATTTTCTTGTCATGAATCAGAATGTAGGGATCGCTGATGCTGGCTTCCATATGTTCGGCATCTGTGATGAAGTAAGCCGAGATATAACCACGATCGAATTGCATACCTTCAACATACTCGGTCTCAAATTCCAGGCCCTTTGATTCTTCCACGGTGATGACGCCGTCTTTACCAACCTTGTCCATCACTTCGGCAATCAGATCGCCGATCACGCGGTCCTGAGCAGAAATCGAGGCCACGTTGGCAATTTCTTCTTTGGAAGTCAGTTCAATCGACTGTTCGTTGATTTTTTCGGCGACAGCTTTGGTGGCGGCTTCAATCCCACGCTTCAGCATCATCGGGTTGGCTCCGGCAGCCAGGTTGCGCATGCCTTCCATCACGATCGCATGGGCCAAAACTGTGGAGGTAGTTGTACCATCACCGGCGATATCGTTGGTCTTGGTAGCTGCTTCTTTAAGCAGCTGAGCGCCCATGTTCTCAAAGGGATCTTCGAGCTCGATTTCCTTGGCAACTGTCACACCGTCATGGGTGATGGTCGGGGAACCGAATTTCTTATCCAGGGCAACGTTGCGGCCTTTGGGGCCAAGGGTTGTCGCAACCGCATTTGCCAGGGTTTCCATACCCCGAGAAAGACGGCGGCGAGCTTCTTCAGCGAAAATAAGTTGTTTAGCCATTGATAGTTACTCCTATTGTGGGGAAATTAATTTAAGCAAGGATTGCTAAAATATCGCTCTCGCGCAGAATGAGCAGTTTTTTGCCATCTACCTTGATCTCGGTACCGGCATACTTGGCGAACAAAACCGTATCGCCTTCCGCGACATCCAGGGGAACGCGCTCGCCTTTGTCGTTGCGATCACCAGGACCTATGGAGAGGACTTTCCCTTTTTGGGGTTTTTCTTTGGCGGTTTCCGGTAACACAATACCGCCCGCGGTGACTTCTTCCTGTTCCAAGGGCTCGACTACTACACGGTTACCCAGGGGTTTAAGGGACATGGACATTCTTTCCTCCTGCATGAGAATTTTTGAATAGTAACTCAGGGATAAATTAGCACTCATACTGGACGAGTGCTAATTGCGTTCGTAATCATACCCAGATTTCAGATGAAAGTCAAGGGGACAAAACCGGTTCTTGTAAAATTCTTATACAAACTAGAACGCCCCCCAAATTAACAGCCTTTTCTCAAGCAACTGTTTGAGTTTTTCAGCCCCCAGATTGACCATCTGTAGAGGCAGGCGATACGGTTGAGGGAGTTGGAGTAGGCGCCGGGCCTGACGGACTAACTGTGGTAGGTGCTGCCGGTGAGTTGCCCAGACGGCGGCAGATACCTTCACTGTCTTCTGCAATACTCATCAAAGTGGGGTCATCGGGGTATTTGTCCCGTACTTGCTGCAGCACCATCAGCGCTTCACTACAGTAGTTTTCCGCCGGCCGGCTCAAAAATGCCAGTACTGTGCCATACTCCACATAGTAATATGCCACACTCAAACTACTCAAGGGTAACCCTTCGACATCAGTTCCACCCATTTCATTTTCCGCTGCGGTGCAAGAGAGCACAGCACAGCGCAGCAAAGGCACAGCACCTTCATAGTTACGCGCTCGAATTGAGATAATTCCTAATTGTCCGTAAGTGTGCGCATTGGTTGAGTCATATTCAAGCGCCTTTTGTGCATTGACCGTAGCCGCATAAAACTGGCCTTGCTGGGTATACGTCTTGGCAATTTCGATGTATGGCTGTGGATTCTGTACACCAAGCTGCTCATTAATCTTGGCTGCCCGGTCAAAGTAGTCCAGTGCCCGGTCTGGGTTCTGAATCCCTTCGCGATAGTTTTGACCAATACGAATGTACAGAAAAGTCATATTCGGACTGAGGTCGGCCGCCTTCTGATATTGTTGAATCGCACTGTTGTATTGGGCAAGCGTTTCAAGCACGTAGCCATACACCCGATGCGTATCCATCAAATCAGGCCCCAGCGATACTGCCTGTGCAGCGTATTTTTCAGCCTGCGCCCATTTACCCTGGTCAGCCAAAATTTCTGCATAATAAGCCAGCGCCAGAGCATTATTCGGATCTAATTGGAAGGCGCGCGAAGCATCTCGTTCGGCTTCCAATAGCAATAACTGGCGCTCTTCACCCTGGATCAGTGAATTAAAGGCATACCAGTCCTTGACGAATGCCCGGACAGCGTAATGTGTACTCTCATCAGGCATTAGCTCAATGGCCCTGTCTGCAGCCTCGAGCGCGCCTTTCAAACGGTCGAAACGTTCGGTATCATTACGCAGCATGGTGGATGAATAGGCCTGAATACGCGCCAGCTCAATCCAGGCCTGCGAGTTCTGAGGATCCAATTCCAGGGCAGCCTGGTAGGCTTCAATAGCATCATTGACCGATGGCGCATCAACTCCCAGAAGGTTATTGCTGGGATCATCTATCTTTCCGGCAGCAAAGTAAGCCTGGGCTTCCATGATATAAGAATTCGCTGTGCGGGTTGGTGTTGGGGTGGGTAAAAATAGAGGCTGGATTTGATTGCGTTGTTGGGACAGGATAAGCCAGACTCCACTCAAGATCAAACTGAGCAGCAGCATGACTCTATAAAAATTGTTTCCCGAACGGCGCGGGTGAAATGTAGGTTGTTTTCCTACGAGTTGACGTTCCATGATATTTTAGGGCGTGGGGGTCACTTCACCCTCAACCGCCTCAGAGGTCTCTTCCGGCGTTTCAGGAGGATTTTCCAGGCTCTGTTGGCAAAGTTCCAGACCGGCATTGGCGTTAAAAATCGCGATCTCATCACCTTGCAGGTTGTTCAAGAGCGTCTGAAAGACCGGCACTGCCTGGGTGCATTGGTTTGAGCGTGCTAATGCGAACCCATAATACCAATAATATTCTGCCACCCGGCCATACGCCAGTGGTAACCCCTCAACTGCGTGTCCATCTTCGGTAGTCCCGCCTCGCACTGCCAGCTCCAATTCAGGAATGGCGCGGCTGTATTCTTCATTCTTGTAATGCATAATACCCAGGTTGCCATGCAGCGTCGGATCTTCCGGCTCTACGCGTACAGCTTCTTCGGCATATTGGGCTGCCTGGCGATAACGCCCATCAGCAAAATAGGCGCGGGCAATCTCGGTTAGCGCCACGGTATCCTGTGGGTTTAAGGCATAGGCAGCCAACAAGGATTCTTCCGCCAAGCCATAATCACCCTGGGCTTTGTAGGCTACTCCCAGGTAAAGATGAATATCTGAAATATTCTTGTTGATCGCCAGCGCCGCTTTAAATTCTTCGATCGCTTCAGCTACGTTATTCGTATTCAGCAATACAATCCCACGCGCCCGGCGAATTTCAAGAAGAGTATTATCCAGTTCACGAGCAATGCGAGATTCTTCACTGGCCTTATCAACCAGCTCAAAATCACCCTGATTGATCAAGATCTCAGCATAATACGCATGCGCGAGTGCATTATTTGCATCCAGCTCCAGAGCTTTGCGAATCGACAATTCCGCTTCGCCATATTTTCCTTGAAAACCAAGCGCCCAGCCCTGGACAGCATGTGCTAAAGAATTATTGGGATTCTTCAAGAGCGCGTTCTGGGTGTTCTCAACCGCCTCAGCATACTGCCCCGCAAAAACCTGCAGCCGGGCCAGGGTTATAAAAGTCGCCGCGTTGCTGGGGTCGACATCGATGGCTGACTTGTATGCTTCAATCGCCAGGTTAATTTTCCCCGCGTTATACAGCTCCTCGCCCTCGGTCAAATAGGTCTCAGGGCTGCGTGTGGGGGTTGGCGTAGGGATAAAGAGAGGCGGTGTGGCTGGAACCACAACTTGATTGACATACCAGAGCAGAGCAATTACCGCCAGCAATAAAGCTATGCGAAAAAAACTTGGGCGCCGTGTGCGCCGTGTCATCGTCCACTTGCTACCTCGTAAATACATACGGGCATCTTACCATCTTTCAAGAACCCGAGTCAAGATTGTGATGAATAGCTCTTAATGAAGAACACCACCCCGGTCTTCCTTGCCAATCACGCCCCTTCCGGCTAGAATGGGTTTGTGAGCGCCCCAGCCCTTCAATTTGATGTATTCACCCTTTTCCCCGACGTCTTTGCACCCTACTTACAAAGCAGCATCCTGCTGCGCGCCCAACAGCACCAGCTGATTCGAATTCAACTTCATAACATCCGCGACTGGACGACCGACCGCCATCACATCACCGACGATGAACCCTACGGCGGAGGTGGTGGGATGGTCATGAAACCTGAGCCCATTTTCACGGCTGTTGAGAGCGTACTGGGTGCGCCACCCTCCTGCCCCGTCATTTTGTTGACCCCCCAGGGCCGGTTGTTTGACCAAACCGTTGCCCGCCAGCTGGTGATGCCAGCCCTGCAGCGCCTGACCTCGACTGATGAAGCACCTGCGCCTCGCCTGGCGCTACTATGTGGGCGCTATGAAGGTGTCGACGAGCGCGTTCGGCAGCACCTGGTAACGGACGAAATATCGATTGGTGACTATGTACTCACCGGTGGCGAGTTAGCAGCGCTGGTGATCATCGACGCAGTCAGTCGCATGATTCCCGGTGTCCTGGGTGATCCCGACGGTGCAGAAGACGATTCACATGCTTCAGGCTTGCTTGAATATCCACACTACACCCGTCCGCCAGAATTTCGTGGTTATTCAGTTCCCGAAGTGCTGCTCTCCGGCAATCATGCGCTGATTGCGCGCTGGCGCCGGGAACAAGCCTTGCTGCGTACATGGCAGCGACGCCCTGATCTGCTGCCCACGGCGCCACTCAGCGAAAAAGACCGCAAATACCTTGCCAGACTTGAAGAAGAACACCCGCCGGACACAGAGAGTTAGCCCCACGAATGTGTGCCAGACAAGCAACCTGCTTGTGTCGTCTGATCTACCTGGATTCACAGATCTAAAAGCGGAGGCACCTCATGAAATTCAGCTATCCTAAAACTTTTCTGCTCGGATTTGGTTTTTTTGGCGTCAGTGTCATTTGGGGCACCTATAATGCATTTGTACCATTATTCCTGGCCAATAAATTCAACCTGGCCCCAGCACTCATCGGCTTTTTCATGACCCTGGATAACATTGCCGCACTGCTGATCCAACCCTCGGTTGGAGCCTGGTCGGATCAATTACGTACACCGATTGGCAGGCGCATGCCATTTATCCTGGTTGGTGCACCCATCGGCGCCCTGGCTTTCGGTTTAATCCCACTTGTCAGCGTACTGCCCCTCTTTGTTGCCTGTACCACCAGCCTGCTCATCAGTATGGCCTTCTGGCGCACGCCAGTGATTGCTTTGATGCCTGACATCACCCCCTCTCAATATCGCTCACAAGCCAATGGGATCATTAATTTTATGGGGGGTGTTGGGGCAATTATTTCATTCCTGGGTGGAGCTACGCTTTACGAGATGAATACAGCATATCCCTTCTGGCTGGGCTCCGTACTGGTCATTATAGCCAGCTTGATGGTGCTGATTTTCATTCGTGAGCCAAAAGAATATCAGACCAGCGAAAAACAACCCGGTATTATAGAAAGCATCAGGCAGGTTATCAACGATCCGGAAAAAAGCCCACTGCGCATGCTTTCAGCGATATTTTTCTGGTTCGTTGCCTACAATGCCATCGAAGCTTTCTTCACTTTATACGCCACCAACCATCTCGGCTATTCGGAAGCAGATGGAGCGCGCTTATTGGGCCAGCTTTCGCTGCTTTTCGTATTGTTTGCCCTGCCCTCCGGCTATATCGGGGGACGTATCGGACGCCGTCCCACAATTATGACTGGGATCACCCTCATGGCAGCCGCGATGCTGGTTATGTATTTCCTTCCGGTTGAGGCTCTTACGATCCAACTTACCCGCTTACCGGTTCTGGGAAATGTGCCGGTCATTGGCTTGATCCTGATGATCGCGGGCATCGCCTGGGCTTTTATCAATATCAACTCTCTGCCTATGGTTGTGGACATGACCACAGCAGCCCGTCTGGGGACTTTCACCGGTTTATATTACCTGGCTTCCACACTGGCCGCGATCGCTGGTCCGAACATCAATGGCTGGATCATCCAGCTTGGCGGGCGAAATTACAATACGATTATGCTTGTGGCGCCTGTTTTCATGTTGATTGCTTGGATTCTGATCTCGGGCGTCAAGCGAGGTGAAGCCACCTCAACACTGGAAGCAGCCCCGGCCGATCTGGTTATCTAAATCACATATAGACAAGGAGCCCCTATGAATATTCTGGTAACCGGCGGAGCCGGCTATATTGGCAGCCACACCTGTCTGGAACTGCTCCAGGCAGGTTACGAAGTGATTGTGGTCGATAACCTGTCGAATAGCAAAGAAGAAGCCTTATACAGAGTCCAGCAAATAACCGGCAAAACTCTCACTTTTTACCGGGTAGATCTACTGGACAAAGCCGCGCTGGATGAAGTGTTCGCGAGACATCCAATTGACAGTGTGATCCATTTTGCTGGTTTGAAAGCCGTTGGAGAGTCGGTCAGCATCCCCTTGCATTATTACCAGAACAATGTCACCGGGACGCTTAATTTGTGCCAGGCAATGCAAAAACACCAGGTGAAAAAACTGGTCTTCAGCTCTTCTGCCACGGTGTATGGAGAGACCAATCCTTCGCCACTCCGGGAAGATTTTCCACTCTCCGCGACCAACCCGTACGGCCGCTCCAAGCTGATGATTGAGGAGATCCTGCGCGATCTACACCACTCAGATCCAGAATGGGATATCGCTCTCTTGCGCTATTTCAACCCGGTGGGCGCTCACCCCAGCGGGCAAATTGGTGAAGATCCCAATGGCATTCCCAACAACCTGCTCCCTTATATCACCCAGGTAGCCGTGGGGCGCCTGGAACAGCTTGCGGTATTTGGCAGCGACTACACCACCCCGGACGGCACAGGGATCCGGGATTATATCCACGTGGTGGATCTGGCAGTTGGTCATCTCAAAGCCCTGCAGAAGCTGGTATCGCGACCCGGTGCTGTCGCCTACAATCTGGGCACCGGGCAAGGTTACAGCGTACTGGAAGTGGTACAGGCCTTTTCGAAGGCTTGTGGCAAGCCGATCCCTTACCGTCTCACCGATCGCCGTCCGGGAGATGTGGCTGTCAGTGTTGCCGACCCCACGCGCGCCCACCAGGAACTCAACTGGCAGGCCGTGCACACACTCACAGATATGTGCATTGATTCCTGGCGCTGGCAATCACAGAACCCACAAGGCTACCCCTAAAGACGAAACCAAAGGCCTGCCCCGATATCAGCTCAAACAGCACAAAGTACATAGTTTAAGCAACCATGCTAGCTTCAGACCCCGGCTGGATCCTGCACGTCGATGAGGCAATCCTGGTGGTAAATAAACCGCCCGGAATGCCCAGTTTGCCCGATGGTTACGATGCATCAACGCCGCATCTAAAATCTGTGCTGGAAGAAGAATTCGGATCTTTATGGATCGTCCACCGCCTGGACCGCCAGACAAGCGGGGTCATCGTGCTAGCTCGCAGCGCAGCAGCACATCGCCACCTGAATACCCAGTTTGAACAACGCCAGGTTTCCAAGTCGTATCACGCACTGGTATCAGGCAATCCCGACTGGGAAGAAAATACAGTCAGTTTGCCGCTGCACCCGAACGGAGACCGGCGCCACCGGACCATTGTAGATACCGAAAACGGCAAGCGTGCGGTTACGGAACTAAAGGTTAAACAACATTATTATGAAGCTAAATTGTGCCTGGTTGAGGCAATCCCCTACACAGGGCGTACCCATCAAATCCGCGCTCATCTGGCTGCATCAGGGTATCCATTGGTAGCCGATGCGCTGTATGGCGGCGGCAAGGCACTCATGTGCTCGCAAATATTACCGCCAACCTCATTCACCAGCGACATTCCGTTAATGGAGCGCGCTGCACTGCATGCTAACTCTTTAGGATTCGTGCACCCAACCCGATCTGAACGCGTTATTTTCTATGCGCCATATCCTGCCGATATGGCGCGTGTATTGCATCTTCTGGGGGAGTGAAAAAACACCTTTCCGGCAAGCAGTGTTAATTCCATGTCAGAATCTGCTGGCAAGCAGGCTGATTTCTTGACGTACATCTGCGCGCATGGTATCATCTTAAGTCGATTTTTAGCACTCTCTTGTCGAGAGTGCTAAAATGGTGGAGTAAGATGCCAAACCTGACGGAACGACAGAAACAAATTCTGGCTCTGGTTATACGCGATTATATTGAAACTGCTCAACCGGTTGGCTCACAGCGGCTGGTGGATGTTTACAATTTAACGTTTAGCTCGGCCACAATACGCAATGAAATGGCTGCGCTGACCGAACTAGGCTATCTACGCCAGCCGCACACATCTGCCGGGCGCGTCCCCAGCGAAGAAGGTTACCGCTATTTCGTGGGGCAATTGATGGGTAATACCGATCTCCCAATCCCCACCAAGCGCATGATCGTGCATCAGTTTTATCAGGCCGGAACGGATATCGAGCGTTGGATGCGTCTGGCGGCTTCCGTACTCGCTCACCAATCGCAATCCGCCTCTGTGGTGACTGCCCCGCATTCGGATATGCCGGTATTCAAACATATCGAGCTGATCAACACACGGGGTAAGCAAGTATTAATGGTGCTGGTAACAGCAAGTGGTGAAATCCGGCAGCAAATGCTGACTCTGGCAGAACCAGTAACCCAGGAACAACTCAGCCAGGTTGCCCAGCACTTAAACAGTCTCTACCAAGGGCTTAATCTGGATAACATTCAGTCATTGAGCAGCCAGTTGGAAGCCCTGGAACAGGATATCACGAAATTAATTATTGAAGATATCCGCCAATCAAGCCAAATCCTGGGTGGGGAAGTTTACCGCGATGGCTTAACTCATGTGCTGGCAGAACCAGGGTTCGCCGACGCAGGCGGGGCCCGCCGCGCCTTACGCATCCTGGAAGAACGCCCTCTCCTGGAGGATTTGATCACGCGCACTCTGCTCTCCACCGAATTGGGAGGCGTACAGGTGTTAATTGGCGGCGAAGGCACTTATGAAGAACTGCGAGAATGTTCGGTTGTCCTTGCGCGCTATGGTCATCCTGGCCTGGCTAGCGGCACCCTGGGTGTCCTCGGACCGATCCGTATGCCTTATGGGCGCACAATCTCAACTGTGCGTTTCGTCGCCAATCTGCTGAGTGACCTGGTGATAGACCTGCATGCTGAATAATCATTGCACAGGTGCAATACGTGCAATCAAACCGGAGGAATTATTCGATTATGAGCGATTTTGAAACAAAAGAACCCGAAAACACTGAACCAGATCAGGTCCAGGAGACCACCCTCGAAGCCGAAGAAAATGGTGAGGCGCTCCCAGACCTGGAGAGTTTAATGCAAGCACTCAAGGACAGCCAGGCAAAAGCTGACGAATATCTGGATGGCTGGCAGCGCGCGCGCGCCGATTTTGCCAACTATAAACGCCGCATTGAACGTGAGCAAAGCCAGGTGTACCAAAACGCCGCCGGCAATATCCTCAAACGCTATATTGAAATTCTGGACGATCTGGAACGCGCTCTAAAAAACCGCCCTCAAGACGGCGAGGGAGCGACCTGGGCAGCCGGGATAGAATTAATTTATCGAAAATTCCTGGTCATCCTGGAGTCAGAGGGCGTGACCCAACAACAGGCACAGGGCAGCGATTTTGATCCCACGCTGCACGAAGCAATTTCATCTGAACCGCATGAAGATTTCGAAACTGGTCAGATTATCGAAGTAATCAAAAATGGTTATATGCTGGGAGAGCGAGTTCTACGTCCAGCCCTCGTAAGGGTTGCTCAGTAAAGCCCATCCCAAATCTACCCGCGGAGTTATCCCGCAACTCGCAATGCTCGAAACACTGGAGGATTAATCAATGGGAAAAATCATTGGCATTGACCTGGGCACCACCAACTCTGTTGTCGCCGTAATGGAAGGCGGCGAACCGGTTGTGATCCCTTCGGCTGAGGGCGAACGTCTGGTCCCTTCTGTCGTGGCAGTCAATAAAAACCACGAGCGCCTCACCGGGCGCGTGGCGCGTAACCAGGCCGTAATGAACGCTGAGAATACAATCTATTCTATCAAGCGTTATATGGGCCGAAAATTCAGCGACGCTGAAGTCCAGAAGGCTTTATCACGTGCGCCTTACAAAGTAGCTGAGGCGCCCAATGGCGATGTGCGCGTGATCCTGGATGGGAAAGAATACTCCCCGCCTGAAATCTCCGCCATGGTGCTGGCAAAAATCAAACGTGATGCTGAAGCTTACCTGGGCGATACTGTCACACAGGCAGTCATCACCGTACCTGCGTATTTCAACGATGCGCAGCGCAACGCTACCAAGGATGCTGGCAAAATCGCTGGATTGGAAGTATTGCGCATCATCAACGAACCGACAGCCTCCTCCCTGGCGTATGGGCTGGATAAGAAAAAAGATGAAGTCATTGCAGTCTATGATCTGGGCGGTGGGACTTTTGATATTTCTATTCTGGATGTCGGGGATGGGGTATTTCAGGTGCGCTCCACCAGTGGCGATACTTTCCTGGGCGGCGATGACTTCGATCAGCGCATTATCGATCACATTGCTGAGGAATTCCAGCGCCAGAACGGGATCGACCTGCGCAATGATCGCCAGGCGCTACAACGGCTGCGTGAAGCTGGAGAAAAAGCTAAGATTGAACTCTCCAGTGTCATGCAAACCGAGATCAACCTGCCTTACGTTACCGCCGACGCGAGCGGCCCTAAACACCTGGTTATGACCCTCACTCGCTCCAAGCTGGAACAATTAACCCGCGATCTGGTTGAACGCACCCTGGAACCGGTACGGCACGCCTTGCGTGACGCCGGCCTGGAACCAAGCCAGATCAGTGAAGTGGTCCTGGTGGGTGGCATGACCCGTATGCCAGCGGTGCAAGAAGCAGTACGCAAACTCTTCTACAAAGAGCCCCACAAAGGCGTCAATCCCGATGAAGTTGTGGCGATCGGCGCTGCTATCCAGGCAGGTGTATTGGGCGGCGAGGTCAAAGACATCCTTCTCTTAGATGTTACTCCGTTATCCCTGTCCGTCGAAACGCTCGGTGGAGTTGCTACCCCCCTGATCGAACGCAACACCACGATTCCCACCCGTAAGAGCCAGATTTTCTCCACGGCTAGCGATAACCAGTCGCAGGTAGAAATCCATGTACTTCAAGGCGAGCGCCCCATGGCAGCCGACAATAAATCACTGGGCCGTTTCATCCTGGATGGCCTGCCGCCCGCCCCACGCGGCATTCCACAGGTTGAAGTTACTTTTGATATCGATGCCAACGGCATCTTGAAAGTGACTGCTCAGGACAAAGCCACCGGACGCAGTCAGCATATCACCATCACCGCCTCCTCCGGTCTCAATGATGCTGAGGTCGAGCGCATGCGCAAAGAAGCTGAAGTGCATGCCGATGAAGACCGCAAGCGCAAGGAAATGATCGAATCGCGCAACAATGCCGATAACGCAGTATACACCGCTGAAAAGGTGCTGCGCGACCTGGGCGAGAAAATACCCGCCGATCTAAAGAGCAGTGTTGAGAGCGAAGTCGAGAAAGTGCGCTCGGTCATGGGTGGCGAGGACGCCGAAGCTATCCGCAAAGCGACCGAAAGCCTGAACCAGGTGGTCCAGCAAGTCGGCGCGGCAGCTTACCAACAAGGTGCGCCAACCGCCGAAGGGGCTGATCCTGGTGCCAGCAACGCCAGCGATAGCTCAAATGGACCTGGTGATGAGGATGTCGTTGAAGGTGAATTTCGGAACGCGTAATATTCGTACACAGCAGATTTGAAAAGGTTGGAAGCCATCTGGCTTCCAACCTTTAAACCTTAAACCGCAGGCAATGGTATGACCCAACGCGACTACTATGAAATCCTGGATGTCCCCCGCTCAGCCAGCGCGGACGATCTAAAAGCAGCCTTCCGCAAATTGGCGCGCCAGTTCCACCCGGACGTGAACAAAGAACCAGACGCGGAGGAAAAATTCAAAGAAATCAACGAGGCCTACGCCGTCCTCTCTGATCCGGATAAGCGTGCGGCCTATGATCGCTTCGGACATGCAGGCGTGCGTGGCGCAGGTGGTGCGCAGGATTTCAACGTCGACTTTACCGACTTTGCCGATATCTTCGGCGACCTGTTTGGATTTGGTGGTATGGGCCGCTCAAACCGGCGCAGCCGCAATATGCCACGCCGCGGGGATGATTTACAGGTACGCCTTGAACTCACCTTCGAAGAATCAGTTTTTGGAGTAGAAAAGGAAATTGAGGTCACTCGCGATGAAATCTGCGCTACCTGCAATGGCAGCGGGGCTGAGCCGGGAACTTCCCCGGTCCGGTGTACCACCTGCAATGGTAGTGGAGAGGTTCGTCAGGTCCGCCAGACAATCCTTGGATCAATGGTTCAGGTAGCTACCTGCCCAACCTGCCGGGGTCAGGGTGAAACCATCACGACACCCTGCCATACCTGCCAGGGGCGCGGATTGGAGCGTAAAACGCGCAAAAAGGTCGTTTCCATCCCCGGCGGGGTAGACACCGGAAACCAGATCCGCCTGGCCAGCGAAGGGCAACCGGGTGTGAATGGCGGCCCAGCTGGCAATCTTTATATTCTCATCCAGGTCAAGCCGCATCAATTCTTCCGGCGCCGAGACTTCGATATCCTCCTGGATCTAAATATCAACATTGCCCAGGCTGCTCTGGGGGCAGAAGTCGAGATTCCTACTGTAGATGGGCCGGCCAAATTAAAAATCCCCACCGGCACACAACCTGGCAAAGTCCTTACTTTGCGTTCAAAAGGCATTCCCCATCTGCGCGGCAACGGGCGTGGGGACCAAAAAGTGATTGTGAATGTAGAAGTGCCCACTCGATTAAACCCTGAACAACGCGGCCTGTTCGAGCAGCTTGCCAAGAGCCTGGGGAGCGAGGTTCGCCCACAAGAACGAAGTTTTTTAGACTGGCTTAAAGAAACCCTGGGTGGGTAAAACCCCGATTTCCCCTGCAGTGCATAAATTCTATTTCTGAGGCAGCAATGGACGAAGCAACCTGGCTGGAAGTATCGTTAGTTGTAGATGGCGAACTGGCAGAAGCCGTGGCCGATGTGCTGGCACGCTATGCACCTACCGGCGTGGTGATCGAATCGACCAAAGTGATCATCGACTCCAGCGAAAGTGAAGGTCGGGTTGTAGGACCTCTACGCGTGGCTGCCTATATGGCTATGGATGATCAAATTGAAGAAACGCGCCGCCGGGTTGAAGAAGCCCTCTTTTACCTGGGAAGTATTCGCCCCCTCCCCCCGGCCCAATTCATACCGATTGTCGAAAAAGATTGGTCCGAAGCCTGGAAACAGCATTATAAACCGATTGCCATTGGTGAGCGTTTGATGATCGTGCCCGCCTGGATGGAGATCGATACCCAGGGGCGGATTCCAATCCGCATTGACCCAGGCATGGCTTTTGGCACAGGCACACATCCAACCACGCAACTATGCCTGGAAGCGATTGAAACTTGTTTTACAGAGGTCCCTGGACCAAAGACGGTGATTGATCTGGGCTGCGGATCAGGCATCCTGGCTGTTGCGGCCCTAAAATTAGGCGCTCAGCATGCCCTGGGCGTGGATATTGATGCGGACGCAATCCGCTCTGCTATTAAAAATGCTGAGACAAACGCGGTAAACACCCGTCTGGAGCTTGGTCTGGGCTCACTGGACGAAATCAAAGCCGGGGTATTCTCATTGCAGGCTGCCCCCTTAGTCCTGGCAAATATCCTGGCACCTGTCCTGGTGCGATTATTTGATCAAGGTCTGGGTGATCTGGTAAGCCCTGCTGGCAAGTTAATCCTCTCCGGTATCCTGGCCGAACAGGCTGAGGAAGTTGTTGGAGCTGCCCGGCGGCATGGTTTTAACCAGATAGAAATCCTTAAGAGCAGCGATTGGGTCGCCCTCACCGTACAACGCCCGTTGGACTAAATCAAATCAGACAAGCGTGGTATGATTTAGCGCATGACACCCGCGAAATTCTCCAATCAGCAATTAGCCGATACGTTCACTTTGATTGCCAACCTCTTGGAAATCAAAGGGGAAGTGATCTATAAAACCCTGGCTTACCGCAAAGCGGCTGAAAGCCTGGAAAACCTGAGCCAGCCTGCCGCCGATTTCTGGCAGGACGATAAGCTCACCGAGATTCCAGGGGTAGGCAAAGCCATCGCTGAAAAGATAGATGAACTGCTATCAACCGGTAAACTGGGTTTTCTGGAAAAACTGCAGGCCGAGGTTCCTCCCACGCTGGTCGAGATCTTACAAGTGCCAGAAGTTGGCCCCAAGAAGGTAGCATTATTCTGGAAACAGGCCGGGATTACCAGCTTATCAGAACTGGAAGCCGCCGCTCGGGCAGGTAAATTACGCAACTTACCCGGGATGGGCGAGAAGTCTGAAGCAAAAATTATCGCTGGCATTGAAGCGCTGTCACGGCGCAGTACGCGCGCTCCGCTGGGAAAAGCCTGGCCTTTTGCGCAGGAGATGTTGAAATACCTCGCTGAAGCTCCGGGAGTAACAAAGACTGCGGCGGGTGGCAGTTTGAGGCGCATGCGCTCCACAGTCGGCGATCTGGATCTGGTGGCTGCCGCGGCAGATTCTAAAGCCGTCATGCAAGCCTTTGTCAATCATCCCCAGGTGGCACGCGTGGTCAGCCAGGGTGAGACAAAAGCCAGTGTTGAATATCATAATAATCTGCGCGCCCAGCTTTGGGTGCACCCTCCCGAACGCTTTGGCACAGCTCTGGCATATGCCACCGGTTCTAAAGATCATAACGTACGTTTACGGGAGCTGGCGATTAAGCAAGGTCTCTCCCTGTCTGATCAGGCTTTTCTAAAACCAGATGGCAGCGAAATCTTATGCGCGACTGAAGAAGAAGTTTATGCTACGCTGGGTTTACCCTGGATTCCCCCGGAAATGCGCGAGGATCGCGGCGAGGTCCAGGCTGCCATAGCTGGACGGCTGCCGCGCTTGATCGAAGTCAAGGATATCCGCGCTGAACTCCACTCACACTCCACCTGGAGCGACGGCAAGCTCAGCATCCAGGAAATGGCACAGGCAGCCCTGGCGCGCGGTTATCGTGTTCTGGCAGTTACCGATCACTCTGGCAGCCTGGGGGTCGCTGGCGGGCTTTCTGCCGATGAGCTCGTCGAACAACGCCAGGAGATTAACAGCGTTCAAAAGCAAATTGGGGATGCGCTATTGATCCTGCAGGGAGCAGAGGTTGAAATTCGAGCGGATGGCAGCCTGGATTACCCGGATGATGTGTTGGCGCAGCTTGATTTGGTGATTGCCTCGCTGCACTCCAGCCTGCGCCAGCCCCGCCAGCAAGCCACCGAACGTCTGCTGAATGCGATTCGCAACCCCCACGTCGATATTATCGGCCACCCGACCGGCAGAATGATCCCCAACCGAGAAGGAGCTGACCTGGACATGGAAGCTGTCTTTCAGGCGGCTAAAGAATACGGCGTGGTACTGGAAATCAATGCCCACCCAGCGCGTCTGGACCTGGATGATATCCATGCCCGGCGGGCAATTGATCTTGGTATCCTGCTTACGATTAATACAGATTCCCATTCGGATAGCGATATGGACCTGATCCAGTTTGGAGTTGCTACTGCCCGGCGAGGTTGGGTTGAAGCTAAGCAGGTGATCAACACCTGGGATCCCAAACATTTATTAAATTGGCTACAACAACGGGGGTAGACAGCCTTCGTCACTATATATAAAAAGGTATCTAAAACGTGATTGTTCTTTTCGGTCTGAATTAAAGTTACGGGGACGCTCGCCAATCACTGAACTTGTGGGGTCATCCTGAGACGCAATCTATGGGGTCGGTTATCAACTCATTTTGACTTATTGTATAGCAACCAGCTCGCGATCCAAAAACCAGGCTCCTTTCCTTCGTCCAGCATCCACCGGCGCACGATCATAATATAGATCAAATATCCGCCCATCAGTTGTCTGTACACGATAATAATCCAGACCTACACCCCAAGAGCCGCGTCGTTCAGCAGAAGCAGCATGTGCGGGGCGCATATTGCGGGCCATCTTGCCGCGCCGGCGATAATCATGCCATTCAACCAAAGTATCTGAGAGCTCAAAGTGCTCTCCTCGCCAGATAAAACGATTCGGACAACCAGGTTTCTTTTCCAATACAGGTGGCTGGTCAAACTCAACTTCAATCGCCTCCTGGATGAACCGCAACAATTGGTACTCTGCCATCACAAGCCTCCTGAAACTATATTGCTAGAAGCTATCTCTACAATAGATTAAGGTGGATGTTTTTCTCGGCTGCGCCACCGAAAAACATCCCATCCCACATTTTTGAAATGAGTTGTATTGTACTGGATCAGAGCCCAGGGCGTTAGACAGCGGTAAAATTAGCCAAGCTTTGGATAAACACATAATATGAGGAATTATAAGAGCCATGCCCCTTCAAATTGATCGGATCCGCGCCTTATGCTTTGATATTGACGGCACGCTCAGTGATACGGATGATGTGTATGTTCAAAAAATCGCTCGCTGGCTGCGTCCGGGGCGCGCATTACTACCCGATAAGGATGAATACCATCTGGCACGGCGCATGATCATGGCTCTCGAAACGCCTGGGAATATCCTGCATGGATACTCCGATCGCCTTGGCCTGGACGGGCTGCTGGCGCGCTGGAACGATTATATGATCGAGCGCGGCTGGCAGCGCTTGAAAACCAAATATATCCTGATGCAGGGTGTACGGGAATTACTGGTAGATTTACAACCTCTCTTCCCGCTGGCCATTGTCAGTTCACGCGGGGAGCTCACAGCCAGAGCATTTCTGGAACAGCACGAGCTGACCCATTTCTTCCAGGTGATTGTTGCCGGACAGACTGTCCAGCATACCAAACCTTTCCCCGATCCAATTCAATATGCCGCCCGTCATATGCGGATCCCGCCTGAGAATTGCCTGATGATTGGGGACACCACGGTGGATATCCTCGCTGGGAAAGCCGCTGGGGCACAAACAGTGGGCGTCCTATGCGGCTTTGGTGAATCAGAAGAGCTTAAAAATGCAGGAGCAAATTTAATTTTAAATACCACCGCAGAATTAGCTCAAGTCTTATTATGAAAGATTCAAACACCTTACAAATCTGATAGCTAGTATTAGAACTGCGTACTAATTGATTTATTAGAACATATAATCATTGCATTATCGTGATGATTTTGTTATAATTTTTTATATGGTTAAGCTGCCACGCTGGTCCTTTCTCGCTATAATCCTCATTCTTACTGCCAGCTTTACCTGGGAAAATGTTCCTGCCCAAGCTCCATTGGAAGAAGAAACCTTTGAAGAGACCGGGCACCAGGTAACGGGGGAGTTTTTGGAGCTGTACCGGAGTGTGTCCGATCCACTACGGATATTTGGCTTGCCCATCACAGACGCTTTTATTGATTCCATCACCGGTCTTCAAATCCAATATTTCGAAAAAGCGCGCTTCGAATTGCATCCAGATGCGCATCCCGATTTACGCGTCCAACTCTCCAATCTTGGTGGCCTGACTTACAAGGCAGGTCCAAAAATCTCGAACCAGGACCGCACTCAGCCTTGCCGTACATATCCAGAGACAGGCTACGCGGTTTGTTTTGATTTTCTAGAGTTTTTTGATGAATATGGCGGGGTAGCGCAATTTGGCTACCCGATCTCGAATCTCGAAGACCGAGACGGGCGGATTGTTCAGTACTTCAACAAAACACGCTTCGAATGGCGCCCCGAAATGCCGTCCGGACAGCGTGTGGTTGTTTCTGATCTTGGCCGGCGTTATTTTTACATTCGCGGAGAAAGAATGGAGCGCCTGGGCTCTAACCTGGAAAACAATGCCCCCCAGGTTATTCTCAGCCTGCGGACACGCGCTTATCCATTACATGCTATTGCTCCGCAAGCAGGCACGCAAACAATTTTTGTGATTGTCCAGGATCAGAATCTGCGCCCCGTCTCAGGAGCCACCGTTATTTTGACCTTCAATAATCCAGATGGACAGGCAGCAACGCACACGCTGCCAATCACCGATGCGGCTGGAATTACCCGGTTCACGTTCAGCTACACATCCGAGGAACACGGGCTGGCAAAAGTTTGGGTTACCAGCGTGCTAAATAATCTGGAACAGCAGACGGTAACCTCGTTTCGAATTTGGCGCTAGAGATCAGGGTTTCTTCAACGTTTCCAACAGTGTATGGTATTCCATCGCATTAGGGGGATTGAGCGCTAAAATTGCCTCAATAACCTTAATCGCACCCAACCGATCACCAGTTTGCAGCAGCGCTTCCCCAATCGCATCCATTTCTTCAATGGCTTCTCTCCGGCGCCCTGTCTGGCGATATAGTTCTGCCAGCCGGCGGCGTAATGGTATGCGTTCGGGACTTTCTTCGACCATATTCTTAAGAAAATTTATGGCCTGTTCACGCTGATCACTATTCAGCAAGTATCCTATATAACTGTCCAGTTCTGACAGCGCCAATTGCTCCTGACCCAGTCGAAAATTCAACTCTACCAGGCTGTAGCGGGCGCGTTCATCGCCTGGCTGTTGCGTGCGGATTTGCTCGTAGATACGCAGCGCCTGCCGCCAATCCAGGCTTTGCAGGTCGATATCAGCCATACGGTGCAAGATTTGCACACGAAAGGTTGAATCCATACGCGTTTGTTGGGCCAACCGGAGAGCCTCAGTATAGGTCTTGCGAGCCATATCCAGATCAGCCAGATTATAGTAAACATCTGCCAGTTCAAAATACTCTTGAATAGCAGATTCAAGATTGTTTTGGGTGATCAGGTGTTCAATCAACCGGCTGCGTGCATTCAAATCCATGGGCGCAAATTCGATAATCCGGCGATAAATTTCCACCGCGCGATGCGGCTCCCCTCTAATAGAATAAGTGCGCGCTACGGTCATTAACTTAGTCGTCGCGTCCTGTACCAGGCCCTGCTTGCGGAGCAACTCGCCCATATACGCATGTAAGGGTAAATAAGTAGGCGCGTATTGAAGAGCAAAGAAAGCCTCCTCCATGGCCGAATGCAGATATCCATTGCGGGCGAGTTTGTAAATACTTCCCAAAGACTCAACTACCTGGCTGCTGCGCGCCTCAGTAAGGATTTCTGCAAGTGGTAAAGGCGGGGATTCCTCATCCTGGTTGCCCATCTGAGTGCGCGCCTGGCGCAGGTGTGAACGCCAATCAGGACGGATCAACAATTCGCGGATATTCTCGCACAGCCGGACGAAAAAATCCGGGTCGTTATGCTGGCGTGTGCTCTCGATCAGCGGATCGTAGAGCTGGCGCAGCATATCTGCTTGACCTTCGGGGACTACCTGTGAATCGGCCAATTTCAAGGCTTCCAGATATTCGACCGCTGCGTCACCAGACCGGTTCAGCTTGCGCAGAATATCTCCCATCATCAGGCGAGCCCCGATTGCCAGATCAGGATGATTAAGCGCTAACTGCAAATTACGAAGTGCATTATCCAGTTTATCTGCTTGAAGGTAGAGATAACCCAGGTCGTAATACGCAGCTGGATGGTCCAATCCCGCATCCACAGCCCGTTGCAACTCCACAGTAGCCTGCGCATTTTGATTGTGGGTCTGCTGATCAACCACCTGGCTGAGATATAGCAAAATTTTCGAGCGGTCCACCGTCTGCTTGCCGCCGCGCCCTTTGCCGCGCATAATATCCCCAACATCACCACGTCCCGTCTGTTCCTCATCCTCACCACTCTCAAACAGCATGCCTGCCAGTGTAGTCAAGGCTTTTTGGCGCGCTTGTCCGATCGGGTCCAGGTCACCATCCTGTTGATCAGTGACTTTCGGAGCTTCTAACTGCTTCACTTGAGCCATACGCAGCGGTGCAGTACCGCCACGCGGGCGAGTTGGCTTGGGGAGCATTTTGAAATCGCGCAGCATCGCCAAAGCCTGGATGGCATCATCGTGGTTAGGCACAAGCTGGAGCGCTTTGTTGACAGAACGCACTGCCTTATCCATATCACCAGAGCCCTGGAACAGGCTGGCAACTGCCAGATACTCAGCAGCAGCCTTATTGGCATCTCCGAGACGCTCATATACCAATGCCAGGCGCGAATGTGCGACAACGTTTTCGGGACTCAAAAGCAAAACACGCGACCAGTTTTCAATGGCGCGATTTACATCTCGGTTCTTCAGATTCAGCTCCGCAGCGCGCAGATACGATTGGATCGCATGTTCGATATTACCCAGGCGTTCAAAAAGCTGGGCAACTTTCTCCATAGGGACGGGGTCTTCCTGGGCAGCAATCGAAGCACGCTGATAATACCGCAGCGCCTCCTCATAATGTTGGGTCTCATACAAAGCCAGGCCCATACTGATGAGGGCTTTCGGATGATTGGGCAATTCTTCCAAAGCCTGGCGATAATATGCCGCCGCCTTATCCCACAACTGATCCCAGGCTGCTGAGTGACCCTGGTTCATTGCCTTCTGAAATAATTCCTGATTTCCAGCCATTGATAACTCCTGACGTGTTACCTTATGGATACAATATCGATGCCAGATTGTTTGCCTTCCAGGTATGACTACCCGATCACGGTAGTCAGCGCGCCCCAATTCAGGCCATAACGAGCTTCTGTACTAAGAGGAACCTTTAACTCAAAAGCATTCTCCATCGCCCGGCGCACCACTTTTACCGTCTCATCAATCTCTGTTTGTGGGCACTCCAATACCAACTCGTCATGCACCTGAAGCAGCATGCGACATTTTAGTCCGGCAGCCACCAGGGCTGGTGGAACATGTAACATGGCAACTTTCATGATATCCGCCGCTGTGCCCTGGATCGGCGCATTGATTGCTTCACGCTCTTCTCGGTTGCGCAATGCCTGGTTGGTCTGGTTTTTCAATGCAGGGAAGTAGCGTCGCCGCCCCATCAGCGTTTCAACATAACCCTGGTCGGCTGCCAGGCGTCTGATCTGGTCCAGATATCCCTTGACGCCAGGAAATTGCTTGAAATATGCTTGCATAAAGTTCTCGGATTCAGCCAGGGTAAGGTCGGTAGCGCGCGTCAAGCCAAATGCACTCATCCCATAAATCAATCCAAAATTAATGCCTTTCGCCCGGCGACGCTGGTCTTTATTTACTTGATCCAAAGGAATTCCATACACCGCCGCGGCGGTGGTGGCATGGATATCTTGCCCGGCGCGAAAAGCCTCCAGCATGGCCTGATCATCCGCCATATGGGCCACAATCCTTAACTCCACTTGCGAATAATCCACCGAGAGCAGCAAATTTCCCGGCGCAGCAACGAAAGCATGCCGCACCAGGCGACCCGTTTCTGTACGGATGGGGATATTCTGCAGGTTCGGCTCAGAGGAAGCGATCCGCCCAGTGACCGAACCGGTCTGGTTATAGGAGGTATGCACCCGACCCGTATACGGATTAACCTGGGTTGGTAAAGCGTCCACGTAAGTGGATTTTAACTTGGACAATTCGCGGTGTTCCAACACCCAATCCACTACAGGATGCTTACCGCGCAAGAATTCCAGGACATCGGCAGCGGTGGAGTAATGCCCACTTGCTGTACGCGCAGTACGGTCTGGGGGTGCAATGCGCAGTTTTTCAAACAGAGCCACAGAGAGTTGCTGCGTTGAGTTAATGTTGAAACGTTCACCCACTGTATTGAAAACTTGCACCTCAATTGCATTTATGCGCTTTTCAAGGTCGTTGGACATTTTGGAAAGATATTCCGTATCTAACGATACGCCAGCCATTTCCATATCTGCCAACACAGACACCAGGGGCATTTCAAGATCATTGTATAAGGTCATCCCCTGGCTGGCTTCAAGTTCAGCGCGCAGCTCCGGAACCAGGCGCAGAACAACTTCCGCATCTGCTGCAGCATAAGCCGCTGCAGCGTCTACCGGCACATCCGCCATGCTGATCTGATTTTTACCCTTCCCGATCAGTTCGTCGATGGAAGTCATCTTAATATCTTGACGCACCCAGGCCAGGTTTTTTAGACCCAAATTGCGCGAATCAGGATGGACCACCCACTCGGCAATCATGGTGTCGAAAGCCAATGGCGTGACGCGCAAACCATAGCGTGCGAACATCATAAAGTCATACTTTATATTATGACCCACCTTTGGAATGGCTGGATCCGTGAGCGCAGGACGAAGTGCCTCCAAAACCTGCTGCAGTGGCAGCTGCTCACTGGTCGCGTCTCGATGCCCAACCGGGATGTAATAGCCCTCACCCGGCTTAACCGACAGAGAGATTCCGACCATGTCGGCCTTCATTGGATCCGTCGAGGTCGTTTCGGTATCGAATGAAATTATTTCAGCCTGACTTAACCGTGCAACCAATGCTTGAAGGTCAGAAACCGTCTTGACAAGCGCTGTTTGGCAGGAATATCCTGTGGCTACAGGCTGGATTTCTGCAACCCGCTTCGCCTCGGGGAACATTGACAACTGCTGGTTAGCCTGTAATGAGGTTGTTTTGCCATAGAGCTGCAGTACAACATTCAAACGACTCAGCAAGGTGCGGAATTCAAGCTCCCGAAAGAGCGCTTCAACTTCCTGAGGATTAAAATTGGCTGGCTTAGCCTTTTCCAGATCGAGCGGAACTTCTAATTCCTGGACGATGGTAGCCAATTTCTGGCTCAGGTATGCAGATTCTCGACCCGCCTCCAGTTTTTTGCGTGTGCCAGCAGGCAGATCGTCCAGGTGGGCATAAATCTCGTCCAGGTTCTGATAAGCCTGCAGCAGCGAAACAGCAGTTTTATCACCAATGCCAGCCACTCCAGGGATGTTATCCGATTTATCGCCTACTAAAGCTTTGAGATCCACCACCTGCTCAGGCGGCACACCCATAGCAGCAATAACATCGTCGCGCAGGTAGTCTTTTGAGTCGGATAAGCCCTTCCCAGGCAGGCTGACAGCAATGCGATCTGCCACCAATTGCAATAGATCGCGGTCACCAGTAATAATCTTTACCCCCAGGCCAGCCGCAACTGCCTGGCGCGCCAGGCTGCCCAGCACGTCATCCGCTTCATATCCCTCAACTTCGATGCGCGGGATATTAAAGGCATCCACCATCTGGCGCACACGCTCTATCTGGATAACCAGATCATCCGGCATCTTTTCACGCGTGGCTTTATATTCAGAATACAGATCATCCCGGAAAGTGCGCCCGGTATCAAACACCACAATCAAATATTCCGGTCTTTCTTGTTCAAGTAAGCGTAATAAAACACTGGTAAAGCCAAAAACTCCCGCCGTAGGTTCACCAGACCGGGTAGCAAAACTACTGGAACTGCCGCGCGTTATGGCATAGTAAGTGCGGTATGCCAGAGCGTGACCATCGATTAGGTATAAAACTGGCGGCATGGGATCACCTCAACAATAAACAAAGCCCTCTATCGTATAGGCTTTTGAGGATAGAGTCTATCACGGGCTGTAGACTGAAGCAAGTGCCCTGAATTCACAAAGACGCCAGCTTTCAGAACTGACATGATACAGAGCCACCGTTGACAAGGGTATCTGAACATGATATTGTTACTCCAAGATGGCAGATGCAAAACGGTTCTGGTTTATAACGCTGATCGCTGCATTGCTGCTGGGGGTTCTCGCTTGGAGGGGGACAAATGCCAATGCACAAAGTCCCGATCGCGCCACCACACTGATCGTCGCCTACACTGAATACGAATACTGGTTATTACGCTGGTCTGATAACGAAATCCTGTGCCGAATTTTTGTGGATCACGAAGGTTTACCAACCACAGAAGAGGTAGAGGGGGCATGTGGAAGTGAGATTGTAGAAGAATGGAGCAATACACCACCCTGCACCACTTCTGAAAAGGGTTCGGCATCCGCACGCTGTAATGGTTTTTACCTGCACCTGGTTTCATTTCAAGACAAAGAACGCGAAGTGATCGTTGAGCTACCCAAACCTGTAGCCTGGGTTTCTCTGGAAGGCTGCCAGCCCGTGCCTCCAGAAAATCGCTGTGTTGAAATTCCCAGCCTGATATTAACGGGTGAGGAACCACTGCCTAATGAAACCATCACATCGATTGAAGGGATTATTGACGGCAATCCCTTCCTGTGCGAAGCAGCCAGCTGCACGCTGCCATTGCGGGTTACACCCTTAGAGGGGATACGAATTGAGTTCTGGGCCAATTCCAGTTACGGAGACTCCACCGAACGCTACTATGCTCAGGTACGCGTGTTGGATACAGGTGTTTCAGAAGTGCCTGGTGGAAGTGGCTGGTATGTAGATGTGATCAGCAGCCAATGGAATGGAGCACCTATCGCCAGCTGTGCACGGATTTGGGAAGCTTTCCCACCCGCCGGCACACCTCCCGACTGGTTATCTACACCGGACGAAAATGAGCTGCTGGCATCCGACGCTCCCTATTACTATCTGGCAGGACGCTTGATCTCCCAGGGTCTGGTGGATGCCTCCACTTGCACCAGTGGTGGGCTTCTCCCCAATGGTTATGCAGATACCTGCGGGCTGGAGTTAGCAGGTCCCCTGGTGACGGAGTGGCAGAATCGATTTGATTCGCGCATCATCGAAGTGGCTCAGGAAACTGGGGTTCCGGCACAATTAATAAAGAACTTGTTTGCGCAAGAGAGCCAGTTCTGGCCAGGTATTTTCCGTGTACCGCATGAGTATGGACTCGGACAAATCACCGATCATGGAGTTGATACTATTCTTCTCTGGAATAGCTCCTTTTTCCAGCAGTTCTGCCCCTTAGTCCTGGCAGACGATGCATGTGCAGGCGGCTATTTGAGACTAACTTCTAACGACCAGGCGATCTTGCGCGGCGCCCTGGCTGTTCAGGCCAAAGCAGACTGTATTGACTGCCCTACCGGGATCGATCTGACAAATGTCGATTTTAGCGTTAGCTTGTTTGCCGAAACCATGAAAGCTAACTGCCAGCAGGTTGGACAGTTGGTATTTACCGCCACCAAACAACACCCTGGCGTTGTAAGTAACTATGAGGATTTGTGGCGCTTTACCATCGCAAACTACCATGCCGGGCCTGGCTGTGTCTCTTACGCGCTGCACACCGCCTGGGAACGCAGCGGTGTGCTGGATTGGGATGAGGTATCTCAACACTTCACTGAGACTTGCCAGGGTGTCGTTCAGTACGTTGAGAAAATTGCCCCCCAGGATATTCCACCTACCTTTGTTCTGCCAGAAGACCTCGAAGAGCTGCCTTAAGCAGCAGCTTTCACCAGCAGGCGCGCCAGTTGAATGAATTCATCCCATTCTTCTTTAAAAAAGTGCAGTGTGACGTTGTTTAGTTCCAGATGGTAAGTAGTCTCTCCATCCGGTTCGTCAGCCGTCCAGGCCATATATTCATCCGTCTCGGCCAGTACATTGGTTTCTGGTTCTACTGCGTCTTTTGCCATCTCTATTTCTCCTCATTTTTTATCATGGTGCAGGGAGCACGTACCACGGATCGATGAACCCGCCCTGGTAGCGAACTTCAAAATGCAGGTGCGGACCGGTTGAATTGCCCGTGCTGCCTGAGTAACCAATTATAGAGCCCTGGGATAGACTCCGCCCGCAGGCTGTGCTAACCTGGCTCAAGTGAGCATACACGGTCTGGTATCCAGTGCCATGGTCGATCATCACCATATTACCATAGCCGCCTACGGCCCCGCCGGCAAATACCACCACGCCACTGTCTGCAGCATAGATCGGCGCACCTTCTCCGGCGGCGATATCAATACCCAGGTGACCGGACCAGTAATCGTTGCCTGACAGGACATGATTGCCAGCAGGCCAGACAAAAGAACCCGTGCCATAGGCGCCATCATAACCACCCTCACATGCCCCCGCTCCATATAATGCCTGGGAGACCCCTGCCTGGCCGCGCGGTATGACTGGAATAATCCATTGGCGAAATTCACGCTGCCCACCTGGGATCATTATCCAGGCGCCAGGATCCAAAGTTGGATTGGTCAGATCAAAATGATTCCCGGAGAAACTCAGGATAGCCTGCGGATCGGCTTTAAAACGCACCGCCACGCTCTCCACACTGTCGCCTTCTGCCCACTGGTAATACACGCCGTCCACCGGGGGTACTTTCAATTCCATCCCGACTGAAACCAGGTCCGGGTTATCGTTCAATTGATCATAATTTGCCCACAGCAGAGTTTCAGGCTTGATCTCGTTGCGTAAAGCAATGGCAAAGACCGAGTCACCCAGATCGACGGTGTAATTGGTGATTTCCAACTGCGGACGCTCGGGAATATCGGTGTGCAGGCTGGTCTGGCGTGAAATGCCTGAGAAGTAGTATGCGAGATCGAGATCCGGCAAAGCTAACCCGGCTACAACAGGTGGGTTTGTAGCCAGGGTTTGATCTGGTGATGCTCGCGCAGACGGATCAGTGATAGGCTGACAGGCTGCCAGCCCAAACAAGAGCAGCAGGCCTGCTACGAGAATACCAATAGCTAGTTTGCGAGGAGATCTGAAAGCTAGATCTGGATCCCCTTCTGCAGGCGCCTCAGGGGTAGCACCCTCCATTGGCGACCTTTTGGAAGGGTTCACTAGTTATCCTCTGTCAGTGTCTCCAGAAACTCCATATTGTCTTTGGTTCGTGCTAAGCGCTGGAGGATAGCTTCTGTAGCCGTGGCAGAATCAAGGCCTGCGCCATGCGGAGGGCCAGAAATCATTTGATCGTACATGCGCCGCATCAGCCAGACACGTGGGGTGAGATCAGGACCCAATAGTAGTTCTTCGCGCCGAGTTGAAGAACGCTCAATATCAATCGCAGGGAATACACGGCGTTCCTGAAGACGCCTGGAAAGGTGTAGTTCCATATTGCCGGTGCCTTTAAATTCTTCGTACACCACATCGTCCATACGCGATCCGGTATCGATCAGACACGTGGCAATAATCGTCAATGATCCGCCTTCTTCAATATTACGCGCCGCACCAAAGAAACGTTTGGGGGGATAGAGCGCTGATGGGTCAATACCACCCGACAGCGTGCGTCCAGATGGGGTAACAACCAGATTATAGGCGCGGGCCAGGCGGGTGATTGAGTCCATTAAGATCACCACATCTCGACCAACCTCCACCAGGCGTTTGGCTCGCTCCAGAACCATTTCTGCTACGCGCACATGCGAAGTTACTGGTTCATCGAAAGTTGAAGACACGACTTCGGCATCCACCGAGCGGTCCATATCCGTCACTTCTTCCGGACGTTCGCCGATCAAGGCGACCATCAGATGCACTTCCGGATATTTGGTGGAGATCGAATTGGCCATCTGCTTGAGGATGGTGGTTTTACCGGCTTTAGGTGGAGAAACGATCAAACCGCGCTGTCCACCGCCAACAGGTGTAACCAGATTGATCAAACGTGTCGAGAGTGTGTGGCGATCTGTCTCCAGATCAAAGCGCCGGTCCGGAAATATAGGAGTCAGTTGTTCGAAGAGAGGCCTGCGACGCATCTCTTCGGGATCAATGCCGTTGATCGTTTCAACTTTCAGCAAGCCATAATGGCGTTCAGATTCGCGCGGCGGGCGGACCTGTCCAATGATCATATCGCCATTGCGCAATCCATAACGACGAATCTGCGACTGTGATACATACACATCATACGGCCCGGGTTGGTAATGACCGGAGCGTAAGAATCCAATGCCTTCGCTCATGATCTCCAGGATGCCGCCGCGCAGTTCGAGGCCTTGCCGTTCAGCCTCCACTTGCTGGATGCGGAGGATCAGATCTTCTTTCTTCATGCGTAATGCATTGGATACATCCAGGTCCTTGGCCATTTGGCGCAGGGCATCGAGTGAGGCATTTTCTAGTTCTAATACTTTCATGTTGTATTCTCGTGTTTCTCTGTAGTGGAATCAAAAGTTAAAGTTGAATATATGGTGATACGCGGATAGGGGGGATCTAACCAGCAGCAGCCGAATGGCAAAACGCGCTGGCGGAAAGCACATAGAGGGCAAAGGTCAGGAATTAAACACCGGATTAGGGGGATTCAGCCGCACATAGCCATGCACTGATTGTTCATCAAGTACATAGATTATAGCATGCTCAGGTTTCAGATGCAAGGCTATTTTCATCCGGGCGAATCAGCCAGCGGTCCAATCCAACAGGGGTTTCATAACCATCTAAAGCATCTATCAATTCATCTGGCTCTAGAGCATGAACAAACAAAGATCGGTGCTCATTATAGATGAAACCTTCAGCTCGGGCATGTTCAATCATTTTGATCATAGGATCAAAATAGTGGCGCACATTTAATAATCCAATGGGTTTTTGATGCAAACCAATCTGAGCCCAGGTGAGGATTTCAAAAAACTCCTCAAAGGTGCCATATCCACCGGGCAAAGCTATGAAGGCATCTGCCAGTTCGGCCATACGCGCTTTACGTTGGTGGATTGTATCTACAACCACCAGATGAGTCAACCGGACATGTGCCAACTGTGGGGTATTAAAATATTCCGGAATGACCCCTGTGACTTCTCCACCTGCTCCCAGCGCGCCATCTGCGACAGCTCCCATCAAGCCAGTAGAGCCAGCCCCAAAAATTAGATGCATCTTGCGCAGAGCAATTAATTCACCCATCCGGCGGGCTGCTTCCAGGTACTCAGGGTTCAGTTTGTCTGCTGAACCACAGTAAACGCAAATTTTATTAATTGCCATCTAAAATCCACCCAGATAAGAGGTCATGCTTGGTGCACTGGCTGCTTATTATACTCGCAGGCCTGAGGTTTGTTTAATCGTTGCGCAATAATTCCAGCGCCAGGTTTGCATCCAGGTAATTAGGATTTTCTGCTAGAGCTTGCCGGAAACTGGCCTCGGCTTCTCGATCATCTCCATCCCTGTAATAGGCCCAACCACGCCATAACCAGGCTTCTTCAGCGTTGGGGGTGCGCGCCAGCGCATAATCAATCAATGTCTGCAGGTCGTCCATGCGCCCGGTATTGAAATAGGCGAAAAATGGTCCAAACTGATAGCGCAGCATACGCTGAGGAAGGCCTAAAGCGCGCGCCTGATCATAGGCACGCACAGCTTCCCCGTAACGTTCAAAGTAAACCAGGTTGGATCCCATGTTGAACCATGCAAAAGCATTTTCAGGTTCATCTCGGGTTTCCTGGAGGGCTTTATCCAGTGCATTCTGCCGATTCGTATCCACATCCCAATTATCACCCAGGATGGAGCGCACCGTTTCTTCTTGCTCGGGTAAATACAGGAGGATGTATACATAATTAAACGACTGCCAGTATTCATCTACCCTGACATAGCTTAACGCCTGGTCTGCTCCATAAAAGCTATCCTGTGCTGTGAAGGTTTGCGCCACATCGTCATAGCCAGTCAGCAGGTTGTAGTGCGCTGCCCAATGGTCATCATTGGGCCAGTATGTTTCTTCAAACTTAAAACTCTCTTCAATCAAAACAGGAATTCCGGCAGCGAGCAGTTTTTTCAGTAATTGCAGGTCCCCTCCAACTCGAAATTCGGCATTCAGCCAGCCAGCCCTTGTACGCACATAATACACCAGCTCTTCCACGTTTACATTGCGGTCCTGGCGAATGGGTTTGAGTAATTCGGCAATATCCACTTGATCGCCCTCCCAGCCGTAATACCGCAAATACATCGCCAGTGAAGCCGGTCCACAGTTATTAGGATCCTGTTTTTCCCAGGCAGGGGCAGGCAGGCTGATTGCCTGGGGTAATGGTGTCGGTGTAGGAGTTGGGGTCGGTGTAGGTCCAGGTGTAGGGGATAACGTTGGCAGAGGCAGGGGTGTTTCGGTCGGTCTGCTGGTCACCATCACGCGCGGTTGTGGCAATGAGGTGGGCAGTTGTTCCACAGGATCAACCACACCACGCAGGTAAGACATCGCCAAATCCACCCTCCAGGACAAACGACGGTTGATCGGCGGAAGCCAGTATAATACACCGGCGATCAGGACCAGACTCAGGATCGTCAGCAATACCTTTATTGGAGTGATTTTAAACATGACCCGAATTGTAACACCTGCCGCGCCCATTCTCCGACCAAGTGCATATGTCCTAATACTGTTATAATATTGGATATGAAATATCATATTTGGACAGCTGGCTGTCAAATGAATGTGGCGGATTCTCAGCGCGTGGCATCGGCCCTGGAGCATCTTGGTTATCAAATGACCGAACGCGCCGAAGATGCCAATGTAATTGTGCTCAACACCTGCGTGGTACGCCAATCGGCAGAGGATAAGGCTTATGGGCGACTACAATCACTGCGCCCGATTAAAAAAAGCCAGCCCGATCTGGTGATCAACCTGATGGGCTGCCTGGTAGGAGTCAAAGGTTACGAGCGATTACAACAACGGTTCCCCTTTGTCAATGTATTTTCACCGCCTTCCGATCCAGGCCCACTGATTGCGTACCTGACCCAGGCAGACAGTCGTAACCAGGAAGAAGCAGAAATTGCCCGTCGCTTTGCGGCAATGGATGGTGATTTGATCCTGCCTGTACAAGCGCGTGGTCAACTGGTTGCTTCACATGTACCAATCGTTCTGGGTTGTTCGCACGCCTGCACCTTCTGCATTATCCCTTACCGGCGTGGCACAGAGCACAGCCGTTCAGTAGGCGAGATAACCGCCGAGGTGCGCTCTCTGGTCAGTCAGGGCGTGAAAGAAATCACCTTACTAGGTCAAATTGTGGACCGTTATGGCAAGGATATCGCCGATGGGCCAAACCTTTCTGCACTGCTGCGCATCGTGAGCCAGGTGGAAGGACTGGAACGCATTCGCTTTCTGACCTCACACCCCAATTGGATGACAGATGAGCTTTTGGACACAGTGGCAGAGTTGCCCAAAGTCATGCCACACATCGAGGTACCTGTTCAGGCTGGCAACGATCAGGTTCTGGAAAATATGCATCGCGGTTACACGGTCGATGACTACCGCAAACTGATCGAGCGCATCCGAGAGCGTATTCCGAACGTAGCCATTGCTACAGATATTATCGTGGGCTTTCCTGGTGAGACAGATATGCAGTTCCAGGATACGTACGCTTTGCTCGAGGAGCTGCGCCTGGATGTTGCCCACCTGGCACGTTATTCATCACGCCCAGGAACAGTCGCCACACGCCGTATGCAAGATGACGTCCCTGACGCAGAGAAATGGCGCCGTTTCCGCCTGTTGGAAGACCAGCAAGAGCGCATCACCGGAGAGATTAATGCCCAATACATGGGTGAAATGGTTGAGGTCCTTTTTGAGGAACAGGTGCGCGGGCGCTGGAAAGGGCGCACACCAACCAATAAATTAGTCTTTGTCGAAGCAAATAAAGACTTGCGCGGGCAGATACACAATATCCAGATTACCTGGACAGGACCATGGTCCATGCAGGGTCGCTTAATTGGCCAACCTCTGGGGATAAGCCCGGCACAAACCATAAGTCTGCAAACCCAGTCCTGAGCAGGTTGTCTGGACTCTCAATTATTCAGTATTTTGAGGCTCGCTCGAGTCTGGGTTTTGAGTCTGGTGAGCCACGGCCCGCGCCCGGCGTAAAAAGGGTGGCGTATTTAGAGCACGTTCCAGGATATACGTCAGATAGTACTCAATCAAGCTTTCCATTTCACGGTTAATCGTTGCTGAAAGACGCGCCTTAAGCGCATCCTGGAAGGAGCTGCGCTGAAAATGGCGCAAATAGCGCAGGGCCTCCATAGAAACAGGTTGTGCGCCTGTGTGCTTTTTCCCACATTCTGGACACAGCACACCTCCTTGTTCGGCAGAGAAAAATTGGCTCACGGGCTGGATTTCTTTGGCGCATGCTGAACATTGAAATAAATGGGGACGGTAACCCAATAAATCCAAAAGCCGGATACGGAAAAAGTGCACTGTAATTTCAGGCGGCAGTTCCGCCGCCAGATGCTCCAGCGTGTTCACCAGTAGACGGTATACTGCCGGGTTATCACCTTCTTCATAGGTAAAACGATCAAGAAGCTCAACCACATGGGCTGCATAGGTTGTTTTGAGGAAATTATCCCGTAGGGGTAGATATGCATCCAGAGTTTCAGCCTGGGTAACAATCTGCATGTCGCGCCCGCGGGCGAGCTGCAAGGTTACGCGCGTGAATGGCTCCAGATGACCGGCCTTGCGCGAGCGTAATTTACGCACACCTTTAGCGATCACCCGAATTTTGCCCAATTCCATCGTATACAATACCAGAAGACGGTCCGCCTCTCCCCAATCATTATGGCGCAAGACCACCGCTTCAACTCGCTGAGACCTTTCTCGTGTCGGCATGCTAAGATTATATCAGCAGGCAGTTTATTGTCTGGTTGACTCCCGGAGTGGCCTCTGGTAAAATCCCCCTGCCCGGTGCGTTGTACCCTTCGTGCTGGGTCAATCTGCGCGTGGCGCGATTGTATCCATGGTTCATTTTTTGAAAGGGCTTGATAATGAAAGTACTTTTACTGAAGGATGTCTATAAATTGGGTCGTGCAGGTGATGTGAAGCGCGTGGCGGACGGCTACGGGCGCAACTACCTGATCCCCCAGGGCCTGGCAGTTTTAGCGACTCCAGGTGCATTAAAGAGAGTCGAACAGATCCGTACCACGGCAGCTACCACCCGCACGGCGCTGAACAAGGAACTGAGCGGTTTAGCTCAACAACTGGGCAAAATAACCCTCACATTCCCAGCCAAAGCCGGTGAAACCGGCAAATTATACGGATCAATCACACCCCAGATGATCGCCGAAGCAATCCAGCAAAAAGCTGGTGTGGAAGTCTCCCGCCGGCAGATGGATTTCGAACCGATCCGTACACTGGGCGAACACAAAATCCATATCCGTCTGACCATGGATTTGATCCCCGAACTGACGGTCATCGTCCACCGTGAGGGTGAAGCTGTAGCTATGCCGCAAGCGGAGCCTGCTGTTCCTGATACTTCAGTCGAGGCTGAGGCTGAAGCTGAGGTTGAAGCTGAAGCTTAGCCAGGGGTTTTCGGCTGCAGATCCTGCTGATTAGCATCGATTTTAATCCGGCAACCGGCCTGGACGGGGCAGCGGTAAGCGACATCCCTTACTGCAACGCCGACCTGGCCGGTGCCTTTTTCCTAGCATGAGCGAGCAAATCGGCCAACAACTTCGCCAGGCCCGTGAGGCAAAGCAAATTTCCCTGGCACTCGCTGCCAGGGAAACACACATCCGCGCCCATTACCTGCAAGCATTGGAGGCTGGCGATTTAAAAGCCATCCCGTCTACGGCTCAGGCACGCGGATTTCTACGCGCCTACGCCGCATACTTACACCTGGATCCAAATCCACTCATAATTCTCCTGGATGGCATTGCGCCTGCCATACTCTCTGACGAGGCAGTTGAACCAAATCCAGTGACGCCGTTACCATCCGACGTCTCGTCAGCAGATGAAATATTTCAACAAATTGGCCAAAAGCTTCAAAACCAGCGCAGCCTGCTAGGCCTTACCTTAGAAGATGTAGAACGTCATACTCATCTTCGCCAGCGTTATCTGACTGCCCTCGAAAATGGCGACTTGAACAATATGCCTTCTCCTGTCCAGGGGCGTGGGATGCTTAAAAATTATGCCAGCTTCCTGGGACTGGATCCCGAACCCGTATTATTGCAGTTCGCTGAAGGACTACAAACCCGCCTGGTCGTCAGCCAGGCCGCGCGGCCAACGAGTAAAAGAGAGCCAGTCCAACCTGCTCGCCCTCTTCCGGGGCCCTTACAGCGCCTTTTTTCTGGAGACATGTTGGTAGCATCTCTGGTGAGTGTCGTGCTGATCAGTTTTATCATTTGGGGAGCCGCGCGCATCTTCAGCGTTCAATCAGAAAATCAAATCTCACCGACTGCGCCTTCGATAGCCGAGGTACTGCTTGTTACCCCCAGTCCATCATTAACTGCGACCCTGCTTCCAGCGACCCCATCTCTACCGGCAGGGCCTTTACCGGGTTTCGTGGAAGAAAATCCCACCCCAGAGACTCCGGGTGTACTGCCGCTGCCCGCCGGTCAGCAAGGTGTGCAAATCTATATCAGCGTGTATCAGCGGGCATATCTGCAGGTTATAGTAGATGGTGAAGTAGAATTCCAGGGTCGAGTTTTGCCTGGCAGCGCCTATAACTTTCAAGGAGAAGAACGCGTGGAAGTGCTCACAGGCAATGGTGCAGCGCTTCAAGTGTTCTTCAATCAACAGGATCGAGGCATCCTGGGCCTTTTTGGAGAGATCGTCTATGAAGTTTACACAATCGAGGGCGCCCAAACCCCCACACCGACGATTACGCCTACCAGCACAATCACACCCCGCCCTTCGCCAACACCGCGCCTGACAGCCACCCCTGAGAGTGGTCCGCCGGTGATTCCCTGATTTTATAAGGCGCACTATGCCTTGTTATAATTAATTCTTACAGACAGGTATTACAGGTATGAAGCATAAAACTTTTCACATGGTATCTTTAGGCTGTGCAAAAAACACAGTCGACTCGGATTCAATGTCCCGGTTACTGTCAGGCGCAGGTTTCCACGAAGTCGTGAAACCTGCGCATGCCCAGGTTTTAATCGTCAACACTTGCGGTTTCATCGGCCCTGCCAAGGAAGAGTCCCTGCAGGTTCTCAGAGAGCTTGCAGAGCACAAGCGAAAAGGTCAGCTGCTGATTGCAGCCGGCTGCCTCACACAACGCTACGGGGCGCAGGTTGCCCAGCAGGTGCCCGGTATCGATGGGATACTTGGAACCCGGCGCTGGATGGATATCGTGGACCTGGTACTGCAGCTCCGCCAGGGACCGCATCCAGAACCCCTGTACCATCTACCCGAAGCCCCAACGGTAGGCACCGATGAACACGGTGTGCTGCGTGCATCGGTGCAGGGGGGCTCCGCATATATCAAAATTGCCGATGGCTGCCGGCGACCTTGCGCCTTTTGCGCCATTCCGCTCATCAAAGGAACTGCGGTGAGCCGGCCAATGGAGACCATCATGCAGGAAGCCATCGCCCTGCAAAAAGCCGGGGTACGCGAGATCAACCTCATCGCCCAGGACACCACAGATTACGGACATGACCTGAACCTCAAAGATGGTCTGGCTGTGCTCTTAGAGAAGCTGGCTCAGGCTGTGCCGCAGATCGACTGGCTGCGCATCCTATATGCGTACCCAGGCTACGTCACAGACCGCCTGATCGATGTGATGGCATCCTATCCACAGATTGTGCCCTACCTGGATATGCCGCTCCAGCATGCCCATCCGAGTACATTGAAACGCATGCGGCGTCCGGCAAATATTGATTGGGTGCATACCACACTGAATAAAATGCGCTCAGCCATCCCTGACCTGGCCTTACGAACAACCTTTATTGTTGGCTATCCGGGTGAAACCGAGACAGAATTCCAGACCCTGCTAGATTTCATCAGCGAGATTCGTTTTGACCGCGTGGGCGCGTTCCAATTTTCATTTGAACCCGGAACATACAGCGAAGCGCTGGGCGATCCAATTCCAGCCGAGATTAAGCAGGAGCGCTATGAACGGCTAATGAAACTGCAACAACCTATTTCTCTGGAAAGAAATCAAGCTCTGGTGGGTAAAACCTTACCCGTATTGATCGAAGGCCAGGGCGATGGAATCGCAGTCGGACGTAGCTACCGGGACGCGCCAGAAATTGATGGGATGGTGGTAATAGAGGGTGAGGCACCAATCGGTGAAATCATCCCCGTTCGCATCACTGGCGCCATGACCTACGATCTCACCGGGAGCCTGGTTCCGCCAAACTTAATTTCACTTGGCTCCAAATCAGATCTTTTAACCACCATCCAATAATCTCTTTTAGAGGAAATCCATGGCGACTTTCCACCCACATGAACTTCACTTCGCGCTTGAGACGACCCACCAGGCGGTTAACCTCGTCCAGACGATCCAAAAAGAGCTGGTTGGGGAGGCATTGACGAAAGAGGATCGCTCACCGGTGACCGTAGCAGATTTCGCTGCTCAAGCCTACATCGGCTATCGCCTGTCCCAGGTTTACCCAGAAGATAAATTGGTAGCCGAAGAGGACTCGGCGCGCCTGACAGGCGACCCAGCCATGCTGGAACGCGTCACGCACTTTGTCCAGCGCCTGGTTGAGCATGCTGCGCCAGAAAAGGTTACATCCTGGATTGATCACAATCGAGTGGATGGTGGGGATCGCTTCTGGACCTTAGACCCGATTGATGGCACCAAAGGCTTTCTGCGCGGCGACCAGTACGCCGTTGCCCTGGCCCTGGTGGTCAACGGACAGGTTGTCCTGGGCGTGCTGGGCTGCCCACATTTGAACCTAGCAGCAAAGCCGGTGCTCAATAGTGGGGCACTATTTTATGCGGCGCGCGACTATGGCGCCTGGGCAATCGACCTGGAACTGAGCCAGACAGCCCGGCGGTTGAAAGCTTCAAGCCGCACTGATGCTGCTCAGGCGCGCATCTTGCGCTCCTTTGAGTCCGGGCATACCAACACAGGTCAAATTGATGGGTTTGCCAATCTGATGAGCACTCAAGCTGAGCCAGTGCGCATGGACAGTCAGGCAAAATACGCCGTCCTGGCCTCAGGTGGAGCGGAAATCCTTCTGCGTCTTTTATCCTCTAATCAGCCCAACTACCGCGAAAAAATTTGGGACCAGGCTGCCGGATCGATCATACTTGAGGAAGCCGGAGGCAAGATCAGCGACCTGGACGGCAACCCTCTGGACTTCACCAGTGGGCGTTCGTTAAACAACAACCGCGGCATTCTGGCGACAAACAGCCACATGCACCCGGCAGCTCTTTCAGCTTTGCGCCAGATTGGCGCCTGATACGCCTCACATCTTTCCGACAGTATCATCCAAGCATGACGCGCGCCGCCGACCGGATAGCTCTTATATTGTGCCTGATAGCCACCCTGGCAGCGTTTTTCATCGCTGACAGGGTTCTGGAACAGGTGCCGCACCTTGAAGATGAGATGGCTTATGTCTGGCAAGCTCAGGCGCTGGCACGCGGGCGTATTTCTCTACCCTCTCCTCCAGAACCGAAAAGTTTTCTGGTGCCATTTGTAGTCGATTACCAGGGACAGCGCTTTGGAAAATATCCTCCAGGCTGGCCAATCGTGTTGGCTGTGGGTGAAGTATCTGGGCTGCGCACCTGGGTCAGCCCTCTCCTGTCTGGGCTGGGAATCTGGCTTATTTATCGAGTGGGAAAAAAGATAATGGGGGAGACAGTAGGTTTGCTGGCAGCCGTGCTGACCATCAGCTCGCCGTTTTTCCTGATGAATTCAGGCATGCTGCTTTCGCATCCACTTGGGTTAGCTCTCACAGCAGGCTTCAGCCTGGCTTGGTTGAATGCCTTTTGGGATGCGGACCAACCCAGGCCCTGGTTGTACACGCTGCTTGCTGCGGTGTGCCTGGGGTGGCTGGCGCTCACCCGCCCCTGGACAGCTGTTGCCATCGCTGCTCCTTTTGCCTTGCATGGCGTGTATTTGCTGCTGCGCGGCAGCTGGGCTGTACGCCGGCGTTTAATCGGCTTTGGCCTGTTGACCCTGGCGATCAGCGCTTTGGTCCTGGTGTGGCAATATTCTGTTACCGGAGATTTTTCCCTGAATCCGTACACTTTGTGGTGGGAATATGACAAAGTCGGCTTCGGACCTGGCTATGGACGGATCGAGGGTGGGCATACCCTCCGACAGGCGTGGATAAACACACGCGCTAACTTGCGCGCCGGGTTGTACGATTTTCTGGGCTGGGGCTACTTCACGATCCCATTCCTGCTGGTTGGCTTATATGCCGTTCGCCGCAACTCACGCACCCTGTTGTTTGCAAGTATCCTTCCCAGCCTGGTAATCTATTACATGGCTTATTGGGTGAGCATCTGGGTAACCGGACCACGCTATTATTACGAAGGCTTGCCCAGCATGATGCTGATCATCGGTGCTGGCTGGGCGTGGTTGGCAGGCTGGCCCACCCAGCCTGAGCAGCCCTGGCAGACGTACACAGGAAAACGACGTTGGCGTCCACTGGCGATAGCTGCCTTGCTGTTAATTATGCTTACTACCAATTTGATTTATTATGCGCCAAGGCGCGTGGGTGGCTTACAGGGTCTATATGGAGTTCAACGCTCAACACTGGCTCCATTTCAAACAGAAGCTGCTGCGCGTCTCACCCCGGCGCTGATCATCGTCCATCCAGACAAGTGGATCGAATACGGAAATCTGTTGGAGCTTTCCAATCCGTTTCTCGACAGCCCATTTATCTTCGTCATTTCACGGGGTATTCAGACTGACGAGAGCGTCACCAGTTCTTTTCCAGAGCGGGCAGTCTATCATTACTATCCCGACCAACCCGAAAAGTTTTACACCCACCCGCGTCCCGATGAATAGCCGGGATAGATGACCAAAATATAAAAAGCCGCTGGCTTACTCACCAGCAGCCTTTTATCTTCATCGGGCATACCAACCTAGTGGTGGTTGATGCGCTTGATTAATTCTTCCAAATCGAGGTCTTGCATCGAGCTCAAAGTCAGATCGGCGTGATCTGTGCCCAGTCGCCGGGTCAGATCATTGGGAACCGCGACACAGTACAGACCTGCAGCTTTAGCCGCAGTGATTCCATGGGGGGAATCTTCCAGGGCTAAAGCCTCTGGCGCCGAAATCCCCAGGCACTCAATAGCACTCAAGTACAGCTCCGGATCAGGTTTGGTGTTGCGCACATCATCGCTGGTGCGCAGACAATCAAAATATTCAATCAAGTCCAGGCGGGTCAGATGACCATGCACCCATGAGCGAGGAGAACTGGAAGCAACCGCCAGCTTTAAGCCAAGCTGGCGCGCATCCGCCAGACATTTATGCACCCCTGGCAGTACAGGCTGAGCCATGACCAATTCCATTTCACGTTCCAGGCGCGCTTTTTCTAGCGGAGAGCGCGCCAGCTTCTTCCCCACCAGCAACTCCAGCTCGGTGAATGGGTCGTAACCGGTATTGGCAGTGCCGATAATTTTTCCCCAGGTATCTATACTAAGAACCTGACCATACCTTTGATAAAACTCTTGCCAGGACTGAAAAATGGGGCCTTCTGTTTCAAGGATCAACCCATCAAAATCAAAAATCAATGCACGGATCATCAGCGACGCGCCCTCCATAATGGCCGGACCATCAGCCATATACCGAGCAGGATCAACAGGACAGGCCAGTATGCTCCAAAGATATTCCAACCACCCAGGAATGAGCTAAAAATCAAGAAAATGATCAGGCTGGTGATGATCATATTTATTCCCTCTCGCAATGCTTTGCCCGTGCGCCTCGCCAATAATCCAGCCAGGATCACTCCGACGCCGGCGAAACCGGGAATCAATGTCCAGGCATACGCCCAGCTGCTCCAGTTGCCAGTTTCATTCTGCCAGTAGAGCAAACAACCAATCCCCGCAATGATTGAGGCAGGCACAGCCAGATCTGGTACACCCGCCAGCAAACTGACGAGGAAGAAGATAACGCCTACGCCGATCACAATCAGTGGCCAGGTGAACTGTACATCCACCCATTGCTGTAAACCTGGCACAAGCTGCCCCAACAAAAACAAGCCTCCCAACAAGATCAAAATCAGTCCGACAGCTAAACTACCACGCTTCTGTTGTTCCATGCTAACCTCCATTTTTGATCAGACATTCAAACCAGCTGTCATCTCGTCAAGATCAGGCCGCCTCCTCCCTACAGTTCAACAAGCTCTCGAATACACGCCGCAGCCGCGGGTCGAATAGAGCCTGTCCGGCGCTGTCGAAGAATTCCTGCATTCCAACTTCACCCTGATGTTCGTACAGGCAGGCCTGCATGGCCATTTCCAGGCGATCAATTTGGCGAACAAAACGCGCCTCCGGTGAGCTGGCAGCCTCGAATTCTTCCCATAGCTCTATATACGCTTCACCCCCCGGCAGGTTGCCAAAAACGCGCTTAACTGCATTTCTTTCCAGCGCACTTTTTGTATGCGCATCCACCTCATCCTGCGGGATGATATCACCGGCATAGATCTCCCCTACATCATGCAAAAGTGTCATGCGCAGAACTCGTTCAGCATCCAGCTCCGGAAACTCCGCGCGTGCCAGCCAGTATCCCAAGAGCGCCGCGCTAAAGGTGTGGTCAGCAACACTTTCACAGCGTTCGCGAGAAATGCCCCTGCGCAGCCAGCCCTGACGATAGAGCTGCTTCAAGTGGCTGATCTCAAAGTAAACACGCACCCAGCGATCAGCTTCACATGATTCAAGCTTATCTAACTGAAAGTTACCTTTCTTTTCCATAACAACCCTGCTTATTATGCTTGCCTTAATATTTTAAGTGCACTTTGTGGTGGGGCAGCCCGCGGGACTTGCCAGAATTAAGCCTTCAGTAGTTGTTCCACGCGACTCTCACCAATCGAATAGTATCTGGCTGCTGGATGATGGACGATAATGGCGGCAGTGGATTGCTCAGGGACGAGCTGCCAGGCTGCAGTCAGGCTCATACCCAGCTCTTTTTCCGCGGGGAGCAGCTTGAATACTTTCTGGTGATCTGCAAGATCGGGGATAGCAGGATAGCCCCAGGAATAGCGTTTCCCCTGACCTTCCTCCAGGCCTAACTCACGGCGGATATGGCGGTGCATATATTCCGCGGTTGCTTCTGCAGTTTGCACAGCCAGGCCGTGTGTGTAATAGGCATCTGAGTAATCTCCGGCAGCTTGCAGGCGGTCAAAGCGCTGGGTTGCCGCCTGCCCCACCGTGACAACCTGCAAAGCAACCACATCCATCTGTTCTGCGCCTGAAGGCGCGAAATAATCTGCCAGGCACAAAAAATCCCCGGCTGGTTGGCGTGGAAATTCAAAACGCAACAATTCACGTGGCCGGCTGCTGTTCAGGGATTGGGGATCGAACACAACCAACGCATCACCATCCGCCTGAGCCGGCCAGTATCCATAGACAGCCTGTGGCTGTAACCAGCCTTGCTGTAGGGCCTGGCGCTGCATTTTGGCCAAACGTGCATCAAAATCCTTCTGGAGCGCGTCCCATTCTGCTCCATGGGCGTTTTTTGCCCCCCACGACAGGCGATATAACTCATTCCTGGAGAGGTGTTGAAAGATTAACTCCAGAGGCATCTGGTGTACGACGCGTGGTCCCCAGACAGCCGGGACCGGAATTGATGGGGCAGGCGGCACCTGTGAGCGGCGCGCTCCGCCACGCGCGACGGAAACGGGGCGATCGGTGCGATTAACCTCATAATCAGCATCCTGGTAGAGTTTTTCCAAAAGCCCATTTTTCTTCTCCGGATTGGTCAGGCCGTCCATCACGCTCAGTCCTTCAAAAGCATCCTTGCAATAAAATACACCCGCATCATAGCGTGTCTGATCTTCCGTATACAAAATCCGCCAACCGAATCTGCGGTTTATCGCCGCGCCGCCTACCAAAACCGGGATGTTCAACCCGCGGCGGCGCAATTCATTGACAATCAGTGGCATCTGTTTGCTGGTACTCACCAACAAGGCGCTCAAGCCAATCGCATCCGCCTGCGCTTCTACCGCTTTCTGGATGATCGTCTCAGCCGGCACCTGTTTACCCAGATCATGCACGGTATAACCGTTATTGGACAGGATGGTTTTGACCAGGTTTTTACCGATATCATGCACATCCCCATACACCGTAGCCAGGACGATCACGCCCTTGCTGGTACCCTCCAGACGCTCCAGATAGCGCTCCAGGTAAGCCACCGATTTTTTCATAACTTCTGCCGATTGGAGCACAAACGGCAGTATCAATTCGCCAGCTCCGAAACGGTCCCCGACTTCCTTCATAGCCGGTAAGAGGACTTCATTAAGGATTTGAACCGCCGCAGTATGCTGGGGCAGGCGTCTTTCTGCAGGTCTATTCGCATTTTCTTCCAGGATTGCGTCAATATCCTGTTCTACACCGTCTTTGTGGCGGTGCAGTATACGCCACTGCAAGCGTTCGGAAGGATTCATTTCTTCCAGAGGGTCGGTCTTGCCAGTCGTTTCCGACACCGTGGAGCTGGCTGCCTCAAAATGCTCGATGAGCTGCTGCAAAGCATCTGGGCGGCGGTTGAAGATAAGATCTTCTGCCAGGGTGCGTTCCTCTGGAGGGATTTCCGCATACGGGGTGATATGGGCGGGATTCACAATTGCCATATCCAGCCCAGCCAGCACAGCATGATAGAGCATCACACTGTTCAATACTGGCCGCGCCGCTGGTGATAGACCAAAGGACACATTGCTCACACCCAAGGAGGTCAATACGCCTGGCAAATTAGCTTTAATCAGGCGGATACCATCCAGGGTATCTATGGCCGAGGTGGCGTACTCTGGATCACCGGTTGCCAATGTGAAAGTCAACGTATCGAATACCAGGTCCTGCGGACGCAAGCCATATCCATCCACCGCCATCTGAAGAATGCGGCGGGCGACTTCGAGCTTGCGCTCTACAGTTTTTGCCATGCCCTGTTCGTCGATGGTTAACACCAGGACGGCCGCATTGTAGGTGCGCGCCATACGAAAAATGCGCTCTGCCTTGGCTGTTCCCCCCTCAAAATGGGTCGAATTCAACAAACAGCGCCCTGGAGCGGTTTGCAAGGCGGCTTCCATCACGTCCGGTTCGGTGCTGTCGATCACCAGGGGTAATTCCACGCCCAGAGATAATTTCTTCACCACATTACGCATTTGCTGCACTTCATCCGCACGCTCTGTGACGGCGACAGAGATATCCAGCGCATGCGCACCACCATTGACCTGTTCGCGGGCAATTTCCAGAATGGCATCGTAGTTTTCTTCCAGCAGTAAGCGCTTGAATTTTCGGCTGCCCTGAGCATTACAGCGCTCCCCAATTAGAAGTGGAGGAGGATCCTGATGCATCGCAGCAGCCTGGGTTGCGGAAGCTAACAATGGCTTAATAGCTGTGGGGCGCTCCGGAGCAGGCTTACGCCCAATGCCCTGCCCGCCCAGGCGCTCCACCAGGCGCGCCAGGTGTGCAGGCGTCGTACCACAACAGCCGCCCACCACATTGATATGATATTTTTCAACAAATTCAGCCAGGGCCTCTGCGAAAGGAGCCGGCTCCATTGGATAAACAGCTTCGCCATCCACGTTCAGAGGCAAGCCTGCATTCGGAATGCAAGACACCGGTAAGAGGGCGTGCTCGCCAAGATAGCCAATCGGTGCGCGCATATGCTCTGGACCTGTTGAGCAGTTCAGGCCAATGACATCGATCGGCATGCCCTCCAGAATCGCCAGCGCAGCGGCGATATCGGTACCCAGCAGCATGCGCCCGGTTGTATCCAGGGTCACCTGAGCCTGGACTGGCACCTGCATGCCGGTCTCTACGAAAGCCTTCTGCAAGCCGACCAGGGCCGCCTTGACCTCTAATATATCCTGTGAGGTTTCAAGCAGCAATACATCCACCCCGCCATGGATCAGGCCCACGGCCTGCTCGCGGAATATATCGGCTAATTCATCAAAAGTAATATTCGCCAGGTCAGGATCATCGGCTGAAGGAAGCTTGCCTGAGGGACCTAACGATCCAGCCACAAAGCGCGGCTGTTCGGGCGTGGTGTATTCATCCGCCAGGCGGCGCGCCAGGGCTGCAGCTTCGTAATTGATTTCATATACTTTCTCCCCAAGGCCATAGTCAGCCAGGGTAAGGCGATTGGCGCGAAATGTATTGGTCTCCAACACATCCACGCCTACCTCCAGGAAAGAGCGATGCACCTGCTCAACCACGTCTGGCGCAGTCAGCACCAACACATCATTACAGCCGTTATAGGATTCCCCTCCAAAGTGTTCCGGGGTCAGCCGTAAGGCTTGCAAGCTGGTCCCCATAGCGCCGTCATAGATGATAACGCGCTGTCGGACTGCATCCAGAAAGCGGTGATTGATTTTTAATTGGGGCATAAACTCACTCTCCTGTCAAAAAGAAAAGCCTCTCCAGAAGAGAGGCGCGCAGGTCATCAGGACCTCATCTTCCAGTTCATCCAGACCAGGCTGAATGGCTGCCGGAATTGGCACCTGCTAAAAACAAGCTGCTGGTACAGGTTGCCGAGGCTTCTCAGGGCCGGTCCCTCCACCTCTCTCGATGAGTGAAACCAGAGTATGTAACCAGGACCTGTCTCAAAATATGTGGATCGGGGTGTTTTTTGAGATAGCTTCTAGTAATTGTCTGATTTTCGCAGAGAGTGTACCACACGGCCCACAGACTGTCAAAGAGCTTAGCTTCAGGAGTGTCAACACAAAGTAGAAATGTCCCCTTATCTGCAAAGTAGAGATGTCCCCTTTGAAATAGGGGGACAGGCTGGCATGGTAGACTCCAGGCACTCGTGCGGAGGGTACGGCTCTGCTGGAGAG